>Ga0208133_1000153_pt1 | contig 27353 bp, 23 predicted proteins | sample ColrivemetaGS535_FD_187595 | JGI IMG/M metagenome (GOLD analysis project Ga0208133, IMG submission 187595) | Estuarine microbial communities from the Columbia River estuary, USA - metaG S.535 (SPAdes) (version 2) | ecosystem: Environmental > Aquatic > Marine > Intertidal zone > Estuary | place... | reverse complement strand
CCGGCTCCGAGTGTTACTCCTGCTTATGTGGCTCCAAGTGTACCTACTTATTATCCACCTATTACAGATTTATATAGTTGTAATAATGGTGTATGTGAAATTGATAATCTAAATGGTATATACACGAGTTTATTAGAATGTCAGAATTCAGGTTGTGAAAGTCCGTGTTTAGCATACGGAAGTGAAATTTTAATGAGTGATGGTTCTACTAAATTAATTGAAAATTTAGAAATGGGAGATGTGGTAATGAGTCTTTCTATAATAGGATTAGATAAAGATATAGAACAAAATTGGGAAACGTTTACAACTAACGATTTACAATATTCAAAATCAACTTCAGTAGTTAATAGATTAAATCGTGGTTCATATACTTGGTATTATTCTATAAATAATGGTTTACTAAAGGTAACATATGAACATCCAATTTTGGTTAAGAGAAATGGTGAAGTAATATTCTTACAAATGAAAAATTTAATAGAAGGTGATTTGTTATTAAATAATAATGATGAATTCGTATTAATTGAAACTATTGATATAATAAACGAAAGTTTAAATACAGTTTCAATTGGAATCGAAGAAGATGATGTTTATTTTGGTAATGGAATATTAGTACACAATATAAGGGAAGAAAAGATATAAGTTATGATAATACGACAAATTGATAATTTTTTATCCAAAGATGAATGTGCTGATTTAATAAAACAAATTGATACAAATAACCAACCAAGTACTGTGGTGGGTAGTTATACTGGTATACTACATCATGCTAGAACAAGCTCAACTTCTAATATTAAAGAAGAACAATTTATTACACAAAAAATAAAACAAAAAGTTACAAAAGAGGTAGGATTACCTGCTAATCATATTGAAAATATTCAAGGACAAGTATATAAAAAAGGACAATTTTTTAGACAACATCACGATTGGTTTGATGAACATTCATATGAACAACATTGCTTACATTCAGGTAATAGATGTTGGACGGTTATGATTTATTTAAATGAGGATGTAGTTGGAGGTGAAACTAAATTTCATAATTTAGATTTAAAGTTTACACCAAAAATAGGTACTGCAATTGTGTGGCAAAATATGGTTGATGGGATACCAACTCCAGATTCATTACACGAAGGTTGTGATGTAATAGATGGTTCTAAATATATTATAACAATCTGGGTTAGAGAAAAGCCGTGGAATTCAATATTAGATTTAAAATTATACAATGAAAAATATCCAAAAATAAACCCAATAAAAAATAAATTTTCTACAAAAGATAGTTTACCAAAATTAAGTGAAAATGGGTTTTTATTAACCAAATTATCTACTGAGGATTTGGAATTGGTGAATATAATGTATGAATCGGTGAAGAATAATAAAGTAGAAGAAATATTTGACCATAAAAGTAGTATTATATTGGGTAATAACAATACATCTGATATAATGCCCTTAGATACGATTCCAGAGTTGAGAAGTAATTTACATAAAAAGTTAGAATCAATACATAGTAATTGGTGTGGTGAAGAAATAGAACCAACTTACATTTATGGTATACGAAGTTATAATAAAGGTGCCAAATTAGCATCACATTACGATAAAATTGAAACACATCATATCTCATCTATTATCATGATAGATAAAAATTTAAACGATGGTAATGATTGGGGATTACAAATAAAAGACCATAGTGGAAACACTCATACCGTTTACATGCAACCGGGAGATATATTATTATATGAATCCGCTGTTTGTTTACATGGGAGAAATGATGAATTTGAAGGTGAATATTATAGAAATATGTATGTTCATTATAAATTAAAAAATTGGGAATATGAAAGTAACACCTAATACAAGATTAATTACATTTGGAGACTCCTGGACACAAGGACATGGAGTTGAATTGGATATTCACTATAAAGAAGTTATTTCACCAAATGAATTTACAAATAAATTAAGAAATTCAAATGGTTGGCCAAGACATTTAGCTACATTATTAGATTTACCATTTGTAAATTGTGGTTGGTGTAATTTTAGTAATAAAAACATCCTTGAAGAAATAAAAAAAAATATAGAATATTTACATAAAGATGATATTATTATTATTATGCTTAGTTATCCATATAGAGATAGTGGAGACCCGATAAATGATATAAAAACTATAACAACCCTATTATCAGAATATAATTATTTTTTATTTAATTCATTTGCAAAAACTTTTATGACTGAATTAAATTTAAATACAAATGATATTGATTTAAGTAGATTTATTGATAAAGAATTAACTATGAGTAGCTTATTAATAGATTATGAAAAACAAAAAAATATTTCTGTTTGGGAATATAATTTTAGATACCCATATACTTGGCAAAATACTGATGGTGGGGATACTCATCCAAATTATTTAGGTTATAAAATAATTGCTAATAAAATATACGAATTATTAAAAAAATATGATAACGATTCCCGTAGCAGTATCAAATAAATCATTTCAATGGCAAAGTAGTTTATTTCAATATGCACAAAAAAATGTATATGGAAATCTTGCCCTTTGGAATTCAATTGTATTAATTGCTGATAGGAATTCTCATGGGAAAATAATTAAAGATGTTGATTGGAATCTAAGTATACCATATAAAATTGTAGATGGAATACATACTATATTACCCCTATCAGATGAACATCCGTATTTCTCAGCAGGAAATTTATTTTTTGCAATTAAACAAATATTAAATGATTTAGATGATAATGAATGTATTTGTATTATTGATTGTGATGTAATTCCATTTAAAAAATATGATGGAATATTACCTAATGATAATGAAGTTATAACCTGCAATAAATATGAAGATTGGCATATGAGATGTAGTCGACCTGATAAGGAAAATTATAGAATAGTTGAACCATATTTAAGACACGATACACATGAGTATATGGATGGTGGGTTTGTTCCTATTATTATAAAAGTTAACACTTTAAAAAGAATAGTAGATGAAGTTATTGAAACCGGCATTGATATTGCTAGAAATCATTTAGATTCTTCATTTGGTTGGTGGCAACAAATGTGGTCTTTTCAAATTGCATGTCATAATAATCATATAAAATGTATAGGACAGGATAATACTTATTTTCCAAGTATAAATGAGTTTGATAAAGAAAAACACTACTTTGCACATTATTCGTGTGACCCCTTATTTAAAAAATCAACATTCCCAAATCATAATATAGCTGGGTTTCCACATAATAATTTATTTTACGATACAATAAGGGATTGGTATTATAGATGATATACGTTTTTATACCTTGCCGATTAGATAAGGAAGTAATTCCTACTTGTTTTGATTTGATATATAAAGCATCAAATCCAAATAATATCAAAATTATTGTCTTTAATCAAGATAGACAATCTGATATGTTTTTTCAGGATTTATTTCCATCTCAAGTTACATTAATAAATGTTGATTATCAAAAATTTTCAAATATTTGTTGGATACGTTCCCTTGCTAACTACTTTATAGAACCGGAATTTAAATATTTTTTATCAATTGATAGTCATATGAGATTTGATAAAAATTGGGATACGATATTAATTAATGCCCTATTACCAAATTCTATTTTATCTGCGTACCCACCTGCATATCCATTATATGGGACATTTGAAAAAAATAAATCACATCATACAAATGATTGGAATAGAGAAAAAATAGGTGGATTTCCATTTGTAATGAAACTAAATGATGATGGTGAAAATTATTGTAAATCAACTATTGCAGCAGGATTTCATTTTACTACAATTGATTGGTTAGAAAAGGTTGGGTATGATAAATTATTATGTTGGAAATATGAAGAAATAGATTTAACATATCGGAGTATTGGTATGGGATATTCAGTTATTAATTATAAACATACCCCATTATATCATTTATATGATAGAAGTAATCGAAAACAAGTTGACCACGCTGAAATATTTCTTTCTGATTGTAATGAGTGGATGAAATCAAAATTAAATGATGAATATACGAAAAAAATAAATGAGTATTATAACATAAATTTTTTCGATTTTTTATAATTTTATATATTTATATATAATATGAGTATAAAGGTTTTAGTTACAACTGGCTGTGGTAATACTGTTATGGGTGGTGCCGATATATGGACTAATTATTTTTTAGAATTAGTTTGGCCTTCTCTACCTGTCAAACGGGATTGGAGGTTACTCATAGATTCCAAAAGACCCGCTTCATTTGAATCAAAATACTTACCGAAAGGATTGGTTCATCATTTTCATTACGATGACCCTGAAAAGACTAGAATGTGGTTAGATGAGTGTGAGGAAATTCATGTTTTACATCCACATTATCATTTAAGACCACATATTTGGCATTTTGAAGATAAATTTAAAACTGTCTTTGTTCACGCATATGCTAGAGAGATGGATGCAACAATACAAGCAATACCGGAACTAAAAAGGTTACAATATAATACAGGCGTTGATTCAGAGTTTTATGATGAGTATTTAGCAACATTTAATCGTAGAATTTGGGTAGGTAATAATACTACCACTATGATTGATGAACATCCAAACTATACCTACAACGTTCCAAATTTTTATGAGTTTAAAAATAACTTACCACTCACCACTCACGTTGATAATGGTAAAATTGGGTTTGCTTCTCGTATTGAATCGAGAAAATGTGTACATTGGTTAAACGACCATACCGGATATATCCTAACAAATCAGTTTGATTTACAAAACCTTAAAGATAGTAGTACTTACTCATTAAAAGGAATGGAAGTTTTCCAATGGGATGTCAACCATCATCATTTTTTTATGATGAAGAATTTTGGTATATTTCATGCCGCATATTTTAAAGAACCATTTGGATATTCAATATTTCAAGCAGTAGATTATGGTAAGTTACCAATAATACATAAAGATTGGGCACCGGAGGTTGAATACAAATATAGGGTTTCAACTAAAAATGAATTTGATGAGTGTGTTAAACAAATCCTCAAAGATTCATACGAAGAAAGAGTTGCAAACGTAAAAAATCTTAAAGATTATATGATACAATTTGATAATAAAGATGCATGGATTGATAAAATCCGTACAGCAATTTTAGGATAATTCCAAATATTTATTTTTATATATTTTTATATATTTATATACGTTTGGGAAAAAGTTGCATACTTATAATAAAGGGGGTAGGGGGATAAGCTACTAAGCTATTACACTATCACTTATACTATCTTAATTAACTTATATTACTATTAAGCTAATAGCATATTTCTAGCATTTCATTCACATTATTTAATGTATGGGCAGTATTCTTAACTACAATATTTTAAAAGATTTTTTTACCAATAATAGAACTAAAAAAATAGATACAACGGGTAATGAGTATTTTGAATACCAACCCGTTGCATATCGATGGTCACATGGGGCTACTGATTTACATATTGGAGATGGTTTATTAATTTATGCAGTAATCCAATACCTCAGAGCAAAAATCTGTGTATGTTTGGGGAGTGGCGGTGGGTTTATTCCGCGATTAATGTCACAAGCTAGAATTGATTTACACGACCAACAACTATTTAGTGGAATTAAATCAATGGAGTGGGGGGATTGTGGCACTACAATTTTAGTAGATGCAGCAAATGGTATCGGTGGTCATACTGATTGGCAAAATGAAGATTCTTTTTTTAGAACCCATTTTTCTTGTAGATTTATTATAGATACGACTGAAAACGCATTTTATAATTATTTTGTTAAAGAGGATATTAAAATAGATTACCTACACATAGATGCCGGCCATTCTTATGAAGATGTAAAAAATGATTTTGAATTATATTCACAAATTATTTCACCTTATGGTATCATATCAATCCACGATACTGATTCATCGTTTGAAAAGGAATTAATTGTTACCGATGATATAAAAACCAAAAATGATTTTCATGAATTCTCTCACGGCCCCTCTCAATTAATTAAAGAATTGAAAGAAACGGGTGAGTGGGAGGTTTTTAACTTTTTCAATAATGGAATATTGAGAAGTAAACCCGCTTCTACTGGTTTGACATTTATCCAACGATGCAAAAAATAAGATTAGTAACAGTTACGGGTAGTAGAACAAATACTCTACATCATATGTTAAATCACTACAATGATTTAGTTGATGAAATATGTATTATAGTATATGAATGGGATAGATTTAGTACATATGATGATGTGTATGAAATAACAAAACAATTTCCAAAAGCTAAAATTGTAAAAAGAGAAATTGCTGAAAAATTTAATTGGGAAAAAGTAACCAATTTATATAATGAAGTAAAACAAATGTATCCCAACGATTGGTGGGTAGTTTCAGACGATGATGAATTCCACATTTATCCACGACCAATCAGAGAATTAATTTCTGAATGTGAAGAAAATGGGTGGGAGTTTATTACCGGCGGGTTTATTGATAGGATAGGAGAGAATGGAGATTTTCCTGAAATTAATGAAAATACAAACATTTGGAAACAATTCCCACTTGCTGGATTTTTTAGATATCCAATGAGTGGGGCTTGTCCAAATAAAGTTTGCGTAATGAAGGGTTCGGTGAATGTAACATCCGGCCAACATTATGTAGATTTTGGAAATGGTGAAAATAGTTGGGGGACATCACATCCACAACGATATCCAATCGGAAGAGGTGGGGGATTAATACAGGTACATCATTTTAAATGGGATAGCACTTGTATGGATAGAATAAAAGATGTTGCTAATATAAAAAAAGAATATGCATTTTCAGATGAATATCAATCAATGTACAACTCAATTCAATGGAATGATTTTAAGATTGATATTAATAATCCTAATTTTATGATAGAAAAATCACCATTGAAATTAAATAATTTTAGTGATTATAGTAAATGGAATAGATTGAGTAAAATAATTACCAAAATTTAAAAAAAATATATTTATATATACAAACAAAAAACGAAGAGTTATGGCTAAACAATTAATTAAAGCAACAGAAGAACCAATAAAATCAGTTGTTGCAGTAGAAAATTCACAACAAAATGAATTACTTTTATTAGAACAAAGAAAAGTAAAAGCATTAGAGAAAATTGCAAATTCAATAGATGCACTTACAATATGGGTGGAGGAAATTGATAAAGATGCATGGGGTCCACGCATTGAACATTATTTATACGAATGGTATAAAACAAGTATTGAACCGAATAAATTAGATGATTAATAATGACTTTAGAAAAAGTTGGAATTATCGTTCCGTATAGAAACCGATACAAGCATTTAAAAAAATTTGTAGAACATCTTATCGATTATTTATGTGATAAAGATATTAACTATAAACTAATAATTGTAGAACAAGATGATGCTAAGTTATTCAATAGAGGAATGCTTCTTAATATTGGATATACTTACGCAAAAAAACTACGTTGTGATTATCTAATATTTCACGATATAGATATGTTACCAGCTGATGTTGATTATTCATATTGTGACCACCCAATTCACTTAGCAACAGAAATTATACCCGAAAAAAACGAAAGAAAACGAAATTTATATGATTATTATTTTGGAGGTGTAACCCTATTTCCAATTAACGATTTTGAAAAAATAAATGGATATTCAAATAAATATTGGGGATGGGGGTTTGAAGATGATGATTTACTTTTTAGATGTAAATTAAATGATATACCCTTACAGACTAAAAAAATAAAAAATATATCTAAAAATACTCAAGTTTTAAAATTTAATGGTATTAATTCATATATATCATTTAATAATACAATAGATTTAAGGAGAGATTTTTCTATAACAATAGCATTTAAACCAGATTCTATAAAATTAGACAAAGAAAAAACATCCGATGAATTTACTATTTTTAGTATTCCCGGATATGATTTTGCAATATCATATACCTCTTTTAATAGATATAATTTTTGTGTTTTTGATAATGATTTAAACGCAATTTATTTAAATAGTGAAATAAGTCCAAACTATTCAACTAATATAACACTTGTATACGACCACCAAAGACGTAAAATAAAAATGTATCAAGATGCTGTATTGGTAGGTGAAACAAAACTAATTAAAAAATTTTATAAAAATTATAGTCAAGAACCAAATATCTATTTAGGAGTCGGCCGACCTGAGAGGGAAGTAATACCCAATTGGTTTAAAGGTAATATTGAATATTTTGCACATTACGATACAAAATTATCAGAACCCGCTATAATTGATATAGTAGAAAATACAGAAGAACTATTAAATAAAAATTTTAAAAACTACATTTACGCCGATAATTTAAAAACCTATTATGATACTACATTTATACGAGATTATAAATTAATTGATTTATCACCTCATAATAATTTGGGTACTATAATAAATTGTGAAATAGCAAAACAAGAAATTATAACTGAAATTGAAACTAAAATACCATATAGAAGGGCCTCTACTTTTAATTCTATTAATCATAATTATCATGGATTTACTGGTAATAGATGGAAAACTGATAATACAAGATGGAATCAACTTCGATTTATAAATGAAGTTAGCGAACATACTGAATTAACAAAAGAAGATGGGTTATCTGATTTAGAATTTGTGGTACATAGAAAAACAAAATTAGATAAAGACGTGGAAATGATAACTGTTGGTATATAATGAAATTAGGAGTATGTGTACCATATAGAAATAGAGAATCTCATTTAAAAGAGTTTATTCCTGCAATAGGAACGTATCTTGACCAACAAGGTATTGAATATTGTATTTATTTCGGCCACCAAGTTGATGATAAATTATTTAATAGAGGTGCAATGAAAAATGTTGCAGCTAAACACGCATTTGAAGATGGCTGTGATTATATAGTTTGGCATGATATTGATATGATACCGGAAGAGGGGTGTGATTACTCATTTCCAACCGAACATCCAATTCATATTGCTACTAATATCTCTCAAATGGATTATCAATTAAAGTATGAAGAGTACTTTGGTGGTGCAGTCATTTTTTCAAAGGAACAAGTGGAACGAACCAACGGATATTCAAACGATTATTGGGATTGGGGAATGGAAGATGACGACCTTTTTTGGAGATGTGTGTTAGAGGGATATGCTAATGATTCATATATGGATTATGATGATACTATTCAAAATTATTTGCATTTTAATGGTAAATTATCTCATATTAAAATTGAAAAAAATAATATACTTCGAAATTTAACATCACGTTCTCATACCATATCAGTTTTAGTTAGAGCAAATCAACAAGAAGAGAAAGTTCCAATTTGGTTGATAGGTGATGATGATAGAAGATTTTGTGAATATCCAATTATAAGACGACCTGGCTTTGATTATGGAATTTCTTATAATAATAGTAGGGCATACACTGCACAATTATGGGATAGTGAACAACATCATTTATACCAATGGATAAAACGTTATGAAAATCAATGGAGTTGGGTAACCCTAGCAGTTGATTCAGCAAATCAAAATATTCATTTCTATTTAAATGGAAAAGAATCAGATGCAAGACACGGAACAGGTACAACCTCACCACTTCATTATGAGAACCGCTTAAAGAGTTATGGTTTAGATGATTATTATATTGGAACAACTACTTCAGTTGGTAAAACCGAACCAAATAGGTGGTTTAAAGGTGATATAGCAAAGATTATGATGTGGAATCGTAAATTAGAAAAGGAAGAAGTTGAAAACTTGCAAAATGAATTACCAAAAACCGGTTTAGTGTTACATTATGATTTTAATATAGAACCTGATACCAGAGTAGCAATAGATTTATCAGAAAATGGTATAAATGGTGAAATAAAACGTTGCGAACCCAAATCAGACCAAATAAAAATCCCATATACAATTATTCCATTTAGAAGACAAGGTAGATTACGTTGTTTACCACATCAAGATGAAGGATTGATTAAAGTTGGTGGGGTTGATAAATGGGCAAAGGGGGAAACTACGGCAAGAAATGAAAAAAGATATGTTTTACAAATGCAACAAGGTATTTGGGATTATAAATCAGATGGTATCGCTCAATTAAAATATGAGTTGGTAAGTATCGATGAAATATCCCCCAAAGCAAAGTTGATAAATGTAAAATTGTAATACATATAAATATACAAAAAGAAGTTATGGCAGACGAAGAGAATATAAAATCAAAAGAACTTAAAAATTCATTAACAGGTGAAAATCCATTTTATGTTGGTGTACGTGATTCACTAAATGAAAAGGGTAATGGAATGTGTTTAGCAAAATGGACACAAACCACATTACACTTACAATTAGGACATACCCATTCATGTCACCATCCTCGCACCCACCCAATTCCTACAAAAGAAATTGCACGGAATCCATCCGCACTTCATAACACTCAATATAAGAAACGAAGACGAAAAGAAATGCTAGAAGGTCAACGTCCTTCTGAGTGTGATTATTGTTGGGGAGTAGAAGACAACTCCGATAGATTTTCCGATAGAACCTTCAAATCAGCAGAAAGTTGGTCTTATCCATTTATGGAAGAAATCAAAAATTCTGATTGGAGAGATGATTATAATCCAAAATATGTGGAAGTAGCATTCTCAAACGCATGCAATTTTAAATGTTCGTATTGTGCACCAGCATTTTCATCAAAATGGATGGAAGAAATTGAAGAATTTGGTGCATATCCAACAACTGATGGATTTAATTCATTAGAGTATAATAAATCAGAAAATAAAATGCCAATAAAGCATAGTGAATTAAATCCCTATGTTGATGCGTTTTGGAAATGGTGGCCGGATTTATATAAAGACCTACATACATTTAGAATTACCGGAGGTGAACCATTAATGTCAAAAGATACATGGGATGTATTAGATTATATAATAGACCACTCAGACCCAAATAGAAATTTACAACTTGCAATTAATTCAAATTTAGGTGTACCAGATAAATTAATAGATAAATTTATTGATAAGGTAAATAAAATTTGTGATGAAAATAGAGTTAGAGAATTTATTATTTTTACATCATGTGATAGTTGGGGAGAACAAGCTGAATATATTAGACATGGATTAGAATTTAATAGATTTTGGGATAATGTAAATAAAATATTGACTAAGTGTCCAAAGGTTAATTTAACATTTATGGTTACTTACAACGCGTTATCAGTACCAAATTACCATAAATTAATTAATGGAATATATGATTTAAAAAAGAGTTATGGTTCATCGGATAGATATTGGCAATCTGCTGTATTTTTAGATACATCTTATTTAAGATATCCAACACACCAAACAATTCAGGTTCTTCCGTATGATTTTGCTGATTTAATTTTTAAACAAGCACAACTAGCTGATTTTTTATCAGTACCTTTATTTGAAAATAAATATGTTGGATATTCTGATATTGAAATTCAAAAAATTAAAAGAACATACGATTGGATGATTTCACCAATTGATGATAAAAAACTATTTGAACAAAGATATAATTTTGGAAAATATTTTGAAGAACACGATAAACGCAGAGGAACAGATTTCAAAAAAGTATTTCCAGAATTAGCTGATTTTTATGAATTTACTAAACAAATTAAATTATGATTTTAAATGGCGATTCCGCTTGGTTTGTTCCACCTACAAGTAGATATGGTTTAAGTAAAGTTTCATCTAGAGAACTTACTAATAGTAGTTTTACATTTTTATGTCAAGTAAAAATAGATTGGAGTAAAATGATAGAAGGTTCACATACTCAAGAAGCTGCAATTATGATAAAAAATGGAAAACATTTAGGAATTACAGTAATGAAAACCGGAGAGAATTTTAGAGTAGCTAAAGGTGCGGTTTGGGTTGAATCCAATATACTTGAAGAAAAAGGTATACGTGAAATTATCATACCATTAAACGATGCCATAAATACACCTGATATTAGTGATGAATATCTTAATTTAGTTTTTTCATATGATATTATTAATAAAAAATTACAATTAATTGTAAATAATCGTAAAAAAATAATCGATGTTCCAAATGAATTAATAGATTATACTCCATCCTGGTTATGGATTGGATGTGCAAATCCATTGGAAAGTGAAACAAATTATCATCAACATTATTTTTTTGGTGAATATAAGTTAGTTGGAATATATCAAAAATACCTAACAGATGATGAAATTATAGATGCATTTGCTAAAATAATAAACCCAGAACATAAACCTGTTGCTTATTATAATTTCAAAGAAACAACTCCATATAAAGTGTTGGATATTACATTAAATGGTAATAATTTAAATAAATACGATAAAAAATGGATGGACGCCAGTTAACAAGAACAAATATTAATTTTGTATATGAGTTTAAAACTCCAAATGGATTTTTACCATTGGGTTATAACAAATATACATTTCCAGTTAATGCGTTTGATAGTATAGAAACTATTAGAGAAGACGATTATGTCATTATAATTAATTCATCTAACGAACCGGCAGTTTATCATAAAAGAAACAGTAGTTATCCAATTAAATTATATGAAAGAGGTAGAAATCTAAATCATATAATGGTTAATGATTTAAATGATGAAAATATAAATAAAGATGAAATTTATTTATTATGTTTTGAATCATTTTCAACTCAAGTTTTATTTGAGTACTATGGAAACGAAAGTAATAAAATTGAAAATATGATATCTTCAAAATTATTAAAACTTGTTAAAGAATATCCAAATTTTAAAATAATGTTTGTTGATATATGGGAGGGTTCATATGAACATAATATTGAATTTTTTAAAAAAATAAACGAATTTTTAGATAGGAACTCAATATCAGATACAAATAAAATTATAATAAGCACAGTCAATGGTTTAATTGAAAAATTTGATAATAAAATATTAAATCCAACAGGTATTAACCGAATTACTACATTTTGTAACGATAGTTATATAAACGAATCCGGTAAGTTTATCTCAGAATTAAGGGCATCAAAAAATAAAGAAATAGTTTCAAAAGAATATATCTATTCATTACAATCTGAATTAAAATTAGAACCAAAACCTAAACGATTCTTAATGTATAATAGAAACACATCAAGATTACACCGTCCCTGGTTTGTAAAATTATTATTTGAAAACAATTTATTAGATAGTGGGTATGTTTCTTTAATTAAAAATGAAGAGTTTGAAGAATATATTAAAAAATCTGATGAATCAGTATCAGAATTAGATTTAACTAAATCAGATTTTAATGATTTAAAGACAACATATAAAGAATACTATCCATTAACAATTGATGAAGAAGATGGTGATACGATTGCTTGGTTTCATAATTATTTAAGTAGAAAAAAAGAATATGAAGAAACTTTTTTTTCAATTGTAGGTGAAACTAACGCAGAAAAGAATTATTTATTTATAACAGAAAAGACTACAAAACCAATTATGAATTTACATCCATTTTTTATTGTAGGTTCACCTTATACTTTAAAATATTTACAAGGGTTAGGATTTAAAACTTTTTCTGATTTTTGGGATGAAAGTTATGATACTGAACCCAATTTTAAATTAAGATGTAATATGATTATAAACGAAGTTAAAAAACTTTGTAATAAATCACAAGAAGAAATGATTGAAATAATTAAAAGTATGGAAGATATATTAATTCATAATAAAAAATTATTACATTCTTTTTATACTAATAATAGAAATGAAAATATGTTTAGAAATAGTTTAAATGATATAATATGAATATTTTAATTACAGGTGGTGCAGGTTATTTAGGTTCAGTTTTAATTGAACGACTATTTAATAATGGTGGTGTTACAAAACTTACAGTTTACGATAATTTAATGTATAATCAAACATCATTAATACATTATAGCTGGAGAAAGAATTTTGAATTCGTTTATGGTGATGTTAGAGACCAGGAAAAACTTTCAAAATATGTAGATGAGGCAGATGTAATAATTCCTCTAGCAGCAATTGTAGGATTTCCTGCGTGTGATAGAGATAAAGACCTTGCAACTGCAGTAAATTATACTCATGTAAAATTTATTTGTGATAGAATAAAAGATAGTAATAAAAAGATTATATACCCCAACACAAATAGTGGGTATGGGATAGGAGAGAATGGTGAGTGTACTGAAGAGAGTCCACTAAACCCCATTTCTCATTATGGTGTAACCAAAGTTAATGCTGAGAGAGAAGTATTAAACTATGGTGGTATTTCAATTAGACTGGCCACCGTCTTTGGTTCATCACCACGTATGAGAATGGACTTACTTGTTAATGAATTTGTTTACAAAGCATTAACTGATAAGTACATCACCATTTTTGAGAAAAATTTTATAAGAAACTATATTCATATTAGAGATGTTGCAAATACATTTGTGTATATGATAGAAAATTATGAAAAATTAAAAGGAGACGTATTTAATGTAGGTCTTTCAAATGCTAATTTATCAAAGCAACAATTGGTAGAAAAAATTAAAGAATATGTACCTGATTTCGCAATCACATATTCGGATTATTATGAAGACCCCGATAAAAGAGATTATATTGTTTCTAATGCTAAATTAGAATCATTAGGTTGGACTCCACAATATAGTTTAGATGATGGAATCGTAGAATTAATAAAAACATATAAAATTTTAATCCAAGACTTATCTTCAAAGTATAGAAATGGATTCCCTTTAAGTTATGGCACAAGGACGTAGTATATTTTACAAAGAAAGAGGGTGGAATGATTTTCACTACTATAATGGGTTGGTATTACCAGAGGTAAAAATCGTACAACCATCCACTTACTATGAGTATAGAGGTTCAATCTCTACAACGTATCACTCAGAGTATTACGACCGTTTGTTGCCCGCCGCTGAACGCAACAATGGGTTAGAATTTAAGCATGATAGGTTTTCAAAATCAAAGGTAGGGGTATTAAGAGGAATGCACTATGATGAAAAGACTTGGAAATTAGTAAGTTGTCTGCATGGTCGTATATATTTGGTTGTAATGGATGTCCGACCGAACTCACCAACCTATGGTAAATGGGAATCTTTTATAATTTCTCCGGAAACAGGTACACAAGTCTTAATTCCACCAATGTTTGCTAATGGCCATTATGTGATGGAGGATGATTCTATCTTTTTTTATAAAATGGCGTATGAAGGTGAATACAACGATGAAAATAAACAAAAAACAATAGTATATAACGATAAACGATTTAATGTTGAATGGCCCGTAGCACAACCAATACTTTCAAATAGAGATAAAAATGGAAATTAAAAATTTAGATTATCATGAAGACCGCTGGCCCGATGGTAATCTTACAAAAGAAGAACTCATTGGATTTGAAGATGAAGTCATTCAACATTGGGAAAATGGAGATATCCACGGCCCAATACACTTATCAAATGGAAATGAGAATGAGTTAATAGAAATATTTAAAAAAGTAGGTATAGATGATTGGGTGTTTTCCACTTGGAGGTCTCATTATCACGCCCTTTTACATGGAATTGATAAATCCTGGTTAAAGGATGAGATTTTAGATGGTCGAAGTATAACCATTGTCAATAAAAAATGTAATTTTTACTCATCAGCAATTGTAACAGGTATACTACCTATTGCATTGGGTGTTGCTAAAGCAATTAAACTAAAAGGTGAAGATAAAAAAGTATGGTGTTTTATTGGTGATATGACTTTTGAGACTGGAATTTTTTATGAGGTACATAAATACGCTAGAAATCACAACTTACCTCTTTATTTTGTAGTAGAGGATAACGAAGTTTCTACAAATACACCGACATCACACACTTGGGGAGAAATTCAGAGAGAAATACCAGAAGATGTCATCTATTATAAATATAAATCAAAATATCCGCATTATGGAACAGGAAAATGGGTAGTCTTTTAAACTTTGTATTCTTAAAGGATACACACGAATATAATGGAGATGAGACCTATGCAATGCAGGGGCCTATATTTTACTATTTAATAAAAAATGAATACTCATACACATTAAATGGTCAACTAAAACCTGGTTATAAAAATTTATTATTAATAGAATCTAGTCATAAATTGCAAAGTCTATTAAATATACCAAATGATGTATATGATTTTATAAAAAATAATGATATAAAATTATTATTTACAAGTATACCAGACCCGTGTAATAGACCCACCTATGATTTAGGAATTAGCTATATTCAAACAAAATTATCTAATACAAAATATTATATAATAGATAGTAATAGAAGATTGGAAGGTATATTATCATTTGATTTTTTCTTAGAAGAATCTATTTGGAATAGAAACCAATTTTTTGGTAAAGAAATAACTGATTTAGGATATGTGAGTGAAGAAATTCAATTAAATGAGTTAGATAGTTATAGAAATAAAAAATTTATTTGTTTTAATAGGGCATTAGATAAAGAACATAGAATATCTTTGTTAAATGAATATCTTACAGGTAATTACTCTGATTCATATTTTACATTTTTATTAAAAACAGAAGGTTTTGCTAGAATTTATGATAATAAACTAAATAATAATCAAAAACAACAAATAGATGTTGATTTTTTTAATAGCAAACTTCCAATTGAATTAGATACACATTCTATATCAGATAAATCCCACTTTAGGGTAAATAATACATTTAAAAAAGAATTATTTTTAAATTCATGTATAAATTTAGTAACAGAATCCTCATTTCAACAAAATGAATTATTTGTTTCTGAAAAAATATTAAAACCAATACTAAATTATCAACCATTTATAGTTTTTGCAGGATATGGATATTTAAAACATTTAAAAACTTATGGTTTTAAAACTTTTTCTGATTTTTGGGATGAAAGTTATGATGAAATAGTAAATCCAGAAGAAAGATTTTTTGCTTTACTAAAATTAGTAAGAATGTTGAATAAAAAAAGTATTGATGAATTAAATGAGTTATATAAAAACTTAAAACATATATGTATATATAATAAACATATTTGGGATAATTTGGAAATTAATACTTTTGAAAAAATATTAAAAAATATAGAAAACGAATGGATACAGAAAATAAAGAAGATATTTTAAAAAAATATATTTGTATTCAACCGTTTAAACATGTTGAGTTTTTTCATCAAGAAATAACTCTTTGTTGCCCAACTTGGTTAGATACTAAAATAAAATTTGATAAAAAAGATGGTGAATATGATTATGATGTTTGGAATTCCGAATTAGTACAAGATATACGAAAATCTATATTAGATGGAACATATTCATATTGTAATAAAACTACGTGTCCTCATTTAAGTACTCTTATTAATACTCAAATTCCCAGTGGGTATTTTATTAAAAAAGATTATTTACCATATATTGATACCGAAGGGTATTGGATTGAAAATAAAACATATAATGAACAAACTCCGGCATCTATAAATTTTACATATGATAGAAGCTGTAATTTAAAATGTCCATCATGTAGAGTTGATACCATAATGGCTAAACCAGATGAGGTATTAGAAATAGATAAAATAACTAATTTTATAAAAAGTAAGTATTCAAAAAATGTAAGAAAACTTGCTATTACTGGAAGTGGAGACCCATTTGCATCAAAATCATTTAGAAAATTTTTAATAGAATTTGAACCAAAATTATGGCCAAATTTAAATGAAATATATATTACTACAAATGGTATTTTATTTAATAAAGAAAATTGGAATTTAATAAAAAATGTTCAACCATATATACAAATGGTAGAAATATCAATGGATGCCGCAACAAAAGATACCTATGAAAATATAGTTAGATTAAATGGCAAATGGGATGTATTAATGGAAAATTTAGTGTTCATTTCACAAATTAATACTATTAATACTTTACGATGTTCATTTGTTGTTCAAAATAATAATTATAAAGAAATGTTAGCTTTTGCAAAATTAATTTATGAAAAAACAATTGAAAGAACTGAAAATCAAACACACCCACATTCCACTTGGGTATATTTTGCTAAAATAGCACAATGGCCGCATATAACAGATGCTAAATTTAAAGAGTTATCAGTATGGGAACCCGACCATGCAAATTATAATGATTTTGTAGAACAAGTAAATGAGTTATATGAGTATGAAAAAAGTTTTGACAATATGGGTTTTGGTGGTATAAATATAATGAGTAATTTTACTGATTTAATAATTCAAAAATAATATATATATATAAAACAACACAAGATGAATGGTAAAAAGGTTTTGATAACAGGTGCCAACGGATTAGTTGGTAATTATATGGTTGATAAATGTATCCAAAGAGGAGCATTTGTAACTGCAGTGGATATTCACACTCCAGAAAATCAATTAGAAAAATACAATGTGGATAACTATCAGTTTATTAAAGCTGATTTACGTGAATTCAAAAATTGTAAAAGAGTAGTTGAAGGACAGGATATAATTTTTCATATTGCAGGCGTAAAGGGTTCTCCAAAAAGAGCAGCAGAACAACCCGCAGATTATTTTGTACCAATGTTGCAGTTTAACACCAATATGATGGAAGCTGCACGTTTAGAAGACGTAGAATGGTATGTTTACACATCAACAGTTGGAGTATACCAACCGGCGGAAGTATTTTATGAAGATGATGTTTGGAAAACCTTCCCATCGGAAAAAGATAAATACGCCGGATGGGCTAAAAGACTTGGAGAACTCCAAGCAGAAGTATATTCAGTATCGTACAATTGGAATCGGGCATCGATTGTAAGACCGGCAAATATTTATGGTAGACATGATAACTTTAGTCCAGAATCTACCGTCATCGCATCCCTAATCAAAAGATTATTCGGTGAGAAAGAACATCCATTAGTATGTTGGGGAGATGGTTCTCCAATTAGAGATTTTATCTACGCGGGAGATGTTGCTGATGGTATTATTCAGGCATATGAACAAAAATTAACACAACCAATAAATTTAGGTAGTGGAACGGGTGTAACAATTAAAGAACTTGCAGAAACTCTTGTAGAAATATACGAAGAAATGTATGGAGAAAAAGTTGAAATAAATTGGGACCCAACAAAACCAAATGGTGATGAGAAACGATTGATGAGTACTGAAAGGGCAGAATCGTTTGGAATTAAACAAAAAATATCCTTAAAGACAGGATTAAGACATACAATTGATTATTATTTAAACGAATACAAAAAATAGAAATATGAAAAAAACAGACAAAATTTTAGTAACTGGTGCAAGTGGATTTATTGGTTCTAGATTATTAAAAAGTTTATACGAAGCAGGTTATACAAATTTGAGAGCAACTGCAAATTCCAGAAAATTAAGAAATGATTTTGAAGGTTCTGAAAATATAGAATTTATCAAAGGAGATTTACGAAATGATGGATTTTGTAAACAACTCACCAGAGAAATTGATGTCATATTCCATTGTGCAGCAAATACATCTAATGCATTAGATACTAAATTTAATCCCCTATTACATGTTACTCCAAACATTGAAATGAATGTTAACTTAATGGAACAATCGTGGATTAATTCAGTAAAGAAATTTATTTTTATATCATCAAATACAACATATCCTGATATGGGAGATGTACCTTGTACCGAAGATATGGAAATTCAAACCCCATCAATTGTACCAGTATACAAAGCAGTTGGTTGGATGAAGCGTTATTGTGAAACACTTTGTGATTTCTTTTCAAATCAAATTCATAATCCAATGCAATGTATTATCATTAGACCTTCAAATGCGTTTGGACCAAATGATAAATTTGATTACGAAAAATGTCACGTTACCCCTGCAAATATTAGAAAGGTAGCAGATAATCTAAACCCAATACCAGTATGGGGTGATGGAACTGAAGTTAGAGATGTTATTCACGTAGATGATATGGTTAGTGGGTTTATATGTGTAGCAGAAAATGTTCATACACATGATGTATATAATGTATCATATGGTGAGGGGTATACTGTAAATGAAGTTTTAGATACGATTAAAGAGATAGAAGGTAATACTAACCCAATTGAGTATGTAAATAACAAAGCTCCTATGATTCCCGTTAGATTACTTGATAACACTAAATTAAAAGCATTAGGTTGGAAACCAAAATACAATTTACGAAGTGGATTAACCGATGCCCTTAAATGGTATAAAGAAAACAAAAATCAATTTAATCCAAATTCAAAACCATAATGAGTACACCCCAATTTACACCATATGTTGATGCATTAACAAATGCTATGAAAACATTGATGGCAGATGAAAGTATAATCCTAATTGGACAACAAATTGTTTATTATGGAAATCCAATGTCAAAAACAATTGATGGGTTGCCAAAAGAAAGAATGATTGAAACTCCCGTTATGGAAGAAACTCAAATGGGAATGAGTTTAGGATTGGCAATGGCAGGTCATAAAGTAGTTTCATTTTACCCTCGTTGGGATTTTGTAATATGTGCAGGTAATCAATTGGTAAACCATTTAGATAAAATCAAAAAAATGTCAAATGGTCAATGGAATCCACACATTCTAATCAGAGTTGGAAAGGGTTCAGATAAACCATTAGACCCAGGTCATCAACATAAAGGAAATTATATAGAGGAATTTAAATCAATGTGTCCTAACATAGAATTTCATGATTTAAAGACTTGGCAAGATATTGAATTGGCTTACAAATACGCAACTGATAATGTTGGTATCCATATACTAGCAGAATATCCAGAATTATACTATGCAAATTAATAGAATATTTGATTTCCTTGGTCCATCTGGTTTTATACCAAATGGAATAAACTATAATTTTACAAGTGATTTGTGGGATAATAATTTTTATATTGATAATGATTATATCAATATAATTGCAAAAAAATACCTACAAATTTCAGTCTACGATTGTTTTTTAAATATTGGTGATTATTGTATACGGGATTATCATATTAGTGATTTACGTTATGATGATGAAACTAATACAGTAGGAGTTCCAACTGAAAATTATTATTACACCATTGCACCATTTGGAAATGTATTAGTTTCTACTGGACAAGATTTTACATACCATCAAAATAAACATACATTTGATTTTATATCATCTAAAACTAAAAAGTTTTTAAATGCTAAAAATTTTTATTTAATTTTTGATTATAGTAGTGAAGGTGATATTAAACCTGAGTTATTTGATAATATTCACGAGGCGTGTGAAAAAAATAATATTAATCCATCTAAAGTATTGATAATAACTGCAGCTGCAAATACTACTCAACTATATAATGATAATTATGTTAAAAATAACAACCCAACTTCATTATTAAAAACAGCATGTTACCCATGGGCTGTTTTTGCAAAAAGTAAAGAAACTGATGAATTATTAAAAGGTAAATCTGAAATGTATTTTAATGGTCATACAAATATGAATTCAATTACAAAAATGCATGATTTACCAAAATTAAAAAATAGAGAAAAGAAAGCATTAATGTTAAATCGTAGATTACGACCACATCGATTAATTATTTTATCTTTATTACAAAATGATAAATTATTAGATGATACTCTTTCATCATTTGATATGAGTGAGATGTTATATACACCCGATGCAGGATTAGATTTAGTTAGTGGTGGTGGGTATGATAACACACCATATATTTTAGACCAAAATTACAAAAATAAAATGAGTACAGGGTTTCATAATTTAACAAAAATTAAAAAAAGAGTGCTAGATTATGAAGATTTTGAATCTATATGGGGTTTTGCTTTTGAAACTAAAGATATTTATGAAAAAACGTATTTTAGTATAGTACCAGAAACTCTTTTTTATGAAATTGGAGTTTATATATCAGAAAAAGCATTAAAACCAATAGCTCATTTACATCCATTTGTTATGGTTGGTAGACCGGGTATACTAAAAACACTTAAAAGAATTGGGTTTAAAACTTTTTCTGATTTTTGGGATGAAAGTTATGATGAAATTGAAAATAACGGTGATAGAATTGTAGCAGTATATGAAGTTATAAAAAAATTAATTTTATTAACAAACGAAGAGTGGGATGAAATGATGAAAAAAATGTTTTATATTTTGGAATATAATAGAAATCATTTACTAAAATATAATCACAAATATGTAGCAAATATGTATATGAAAAATTTAAATAAAATAATTAACGGAGAATTAGTAGATTTACTTTAATAAAAATAACATTATGAATATTATACAAAAAATAATTTCTTATTTTACTAAAAAAAGAAATAAAAAGAAACAAACTGAATTGTACAAAAAAAAATTAGAAGAACTCCGTAAACGAGACCCATTTGTTTATAAAAATCACTAATTATTGAATCATTCATATTTATAGACTATTAGAGCACTGCATATATGAATGAACTAAGTCAATATCTTGTCAATCAAATTTTATTAGAAGAAACTGAATTACGCAATTTTGTTGTAGTATATTCTGGTAGATTCCAACCTTTTCATAAAGGTCATTACGCAACTTATCAAAATCTTTGTAAGAAATTTGGTAAGGACAAAGTGTTTATTGGAACATCTAATAAAACTGACAATCAAAAATCTCCATTTAATTTTAAGGAAAAGAAAATAATCATGACTAAAATGTTTGGTATTCCATCAAACAAAATAGTTGAGATTAAAAATCCTTATGCACCAACTGAAATCTTAAAAAACTTTGATGAAACTACAACTGGTTATATAAGTGTTGTTGGTGAAAAAGATGAAATGAGATTAGGTGGAAAGTATTTTGAGAAATATAAAGGTAAGATAGAACAAGGATATAAGGAAAAAGGTTATGTGTATGTTTCACCCTCGCAATCAAACCCAATATCAGGTACTAATGTACGAAATTGGTTGAGTAAAGGGGATGAAGAACAACAAAGGGCTGGATTCTTAAAAGCATATCCAAAGTTTGATGAAAAAATATTCAAACTAATTACTCTTAAACTTAAAACTATGAGTGAAGGAATGCCAGGTGGAACGGGTATCGGATTGTCGTTTCCAAACGGAACAATTAATGGTGCACCGAAACCTGAAGATGTGAAAAAGATGCGTAAGAAGTTAGATGATGAAGATGAGGTAAACGAAGAGATTAAATTAGATGTTAATATTGGTGATACCATATTAATGGGTAAATTTAAAAATAAAAAAACAGTAGTTAAGACGATTGGTAAAGATGAACATGGAATGCCAACGATTAATGGTAAAAAAGTGGCTACATTTAGAATTCTACCAAAACAAAATATTTTTAAAGAGGCGGCAACTGTTTCCGGTGGTGATGATTCACAACCTGATGGTGGATATCTACCAAAAGGTAAAGCAAGAGTATTAGGTGGTGATGATGGGGTTAATAGTAGTGATGATTGGTTTGTTAGAGGAGGATATACCCAAACTGATTTTCCAAAAGCAGATGCAATATATGCAGCAGATGATGAAAACCAAATAACATTTAAGATTAAATCAAAAAACAACGCAAGAAGTTTGAATAAACCAACCACTTACCCACTTGGGTTTGATGATATTGATGTCACTCAAGAAATTGAAAAAATTGAAAAGGCAGAAAAGAGATTGAAAAAGAAAACAAAACAAAAAGATTCTATTTCAGAATTAATAACTGATTACTCTGATTTATTAGATTCATTATTTGAATCAGATGGCGAAGATGATAAATATGTGCATGTAGGAAATGGCAAGTATAAAGAAAAAACTAAAAAAGATGTAGATGGTGCACCATTATTCAAAAAAGATGATAATGGTAAATATAGTCCAATTAAAGGAGATGACGAGGGTGGGGCTGATAAACCGGTTGGTCAAGCAATACAAGGTGCCGATATGTTTAAACACGATAAAAGTGTTAAACAACCAAATGATTCTGATAAAGATTTTAAAGCACAAGCAGATAAAGCACAGTCAGATTTTAAAGCACAATCTGATAAAGCAAAAAGTGATTTTAAAACACAATCAGATAAAGCACAAGCAGATTTTAAAGCACAAGCAGGTGATAATGTTCAAAAAGCTAAAGCCAAAGGATATGATTTTTATAAATTATCTTTAGATGATAAAGAATTAAAAGCAGAAGAAGATAAAGAAAGACAAGCGGTTGCAGATGCAAAAGAAAAGGGAGATGACAAGGGAGTAGCAGCAAATACATTAAAATATATTCAAACACGAATTGCTAAAGCTAAAAAAGCTGGAGATAAAGAATCGGAACAAATGTGGTCCGATGATTATACTAATAAAAGAAAAGATTACGAATCTCAATATGGTAAACCAGAAGATGAATTTGATTTAAAAAATACAAAATCAGAACCAAAAAACCCAAAAGAGGCATCGACCGAAGTAGCAAATAAATTAAAGAATAGAAAAACAAAAAATGGTGAAGAATTAGATATTGATGTAACCCCAAATGGTTCATTGATTATTGGAGTTGAGCATGGGAAAAGAAAGAAAAGTAATAAACAAACAATAGAACAAATAAAAACTTTACCTAAAGATACAAAAGTAATGTTTGTAGGTGAAGGTGGTATGAGTAAAGATAAGAATGGTAATATTGAGTTTGCTGGAGAACAAGATGAAATCAGAAATGCTGTAAAAGGACATTTTAATAATTCAGAAGAAAGTAGTTGGGATGAAAATGCAGACGTATTGGATGATAAATCACCTGTATTTGATGAAGTAGCAAAGGTATTAGGTGGAAGTAAATCTAAAGCTAAAGCAGCATTGTGGTCAAATATGTATGGACAAGATGGTCCTGATGAAAATATGTCACCTGAAGATTATTTAGATGATGAAGGTAAAGCGTGGTTAGTAGACCAGGCACAAAAAGGAGGAGTAACATCAATAACTAAGGATACGGATTTTAATAATTTATCAGATGAACAAAAAGATGATTTGTATCAATTAAATTATAGAGATGATGATGGGTATGGTGAAACTGAAATAAGTAAAGCACAAGAAGAATATAATGGATTTCGTCAAAGGGAATTAGATAGAAAAATAAAAGAGGCAGAGGATAACGGATATACAGTAATTGCACCCGTTGGTAATTCGCACGTTGATATGCGTAGACAACGAACCAAAAAGAAAGATGCAGAAGATGCTCCAAAGGTGGATGTAAATAAAAATGCACCAATTGCTCTCCAAAAAATTAAAGATGGTGTAAAGAATTGGAGTGTGCAAGAAAAAGAATTTTTTACAAAAAAAGTACACAAAGGTAACTCACCGGAACGAAGAAGTTTTGCGGAAGCGGTTAAACATAAAGCTAAAGGTGCGTTGGAAGCAATTAAACATGGTGCCAAACACGAAGTTCATTTGTTTAAAGAAGCCGGTAGTGGGGTTAAAAACTTTTTTAGTGGTAAAGAGGTATCAAAAGAAGAAAAGAAAGCACTAATTGGAGTTGCTAAAAAAGTTGCATTAGCAGCAGCATTTGGTGCAGCTGGAGGTGGATTGGCGCATGGAGCTTTTGCTTTTGGTAAACACGTAATGATGGAATTTATTCCTCACGTAGTTGTTGAAACTCTTGCAGTAGGTGCGGGTAAAGCAGCACTATTTGCAGGAGAGGAAGAACCAGATGCGGATATGTTAAAATTCATAGATATCATAAGTAAGAAATTAGAAAGTGCAAAAATACCAAATGATGTAATGGCTTCTGCAATAGAATCGTTTAATTCTAATAAAGATGAAAAGGGTGATATTAAAGAAAATTATTACTATGATGGAACAGTTGATAATTACGCAGATTGGGCAAGAACCCATCCGAGAAAATACGATAATAAGAAAGCTAATTTTAAAGTAAAAGATTCAGGTCAAGATGATTTAGAGGAAATAGCGGTACAAATTGATAATATACCTAGTGAACCATTAACCGAAGTTAAAAAAGAAAGTGTTGTAAATTACTACAAAGAAATTTGTAAAGATTTAAAGATAAAACCTATTGCAGTTAAATTCGGTTCAGTTGGTCACGCAGGTGCAGCAACTACATTTGATTCTAACACATTTATACCAGAATACATTACTTTTGATTTGAGTAAGGTTACTGATATAGAAAGGGCAATATTACACGAGATAACACATCAAATACTTTTAGTGAAACAACAAAATCCATTCCATAATTGTCATAAGAGTGCAGGATTTAAAAAAGTAGAAAATAAATTAATAGATAAATACTTTTATTCATCACAGAGTGCAGTATTAAGAGAAAGAGTTAAAGTTGAAATGGCTAAGACTGATATGGATTCAGTTGAAAAATATGCCGATTCACAAATGAGTCCAACTGATGTTGATTTAGGAAAAGAAACTGACCATTTCTTTCAAAGGTTAAACGACCCACGAAATGGTAAAGAAATATCACCTGCAGAATTAACAGGTTTATTCAAAAGATTGGCTAGAAACAAAAAGAAATTTTTAGAGTTCCTAAAACAATATAAAGAGTTTGTAGTTAAAGATAGAGTATCGAATATTAATATAGCATTTATTAAAGTGGCTGATAGATTAATTGCTAAGACGGTAATGAGAAAAGCTGATTTCAAATCATCTACTCCTGTATTTACAACCGAATCCCTAATAATGGAAGGTGGTGCATATGGACATATGAATCATCCATTTGATACTGAAATCAATTTAACCTTTGGCCAACTTAAAGATATTGTAAATCGTGCATTGGATGGTAACTTAGAATTTGCTAGAGAGAAAACTGATGGTCAAGCCTTGGCTATAAGTTGGATAGATGGTAGATTAGTAGCAGCAAGAAACAAATCACATTTGAAAAACAAAGGTGCTGGGGCGTTAGATATCAACGGAGTAGCAGATAAGTTTGCGGGTAGAGGTGAATTAACCGATGCCTATAACTTCGCTATGAAAGACCTATCTAACGCCATAAAATCATTATCCCAAGCACAAAAAGATAAAGTATTTAAGAATGGTTCATGTTTTATGAACATAGAGGTGATATATCCTACCTCAGTCAACGTTATTCCTTACGGTCAACCACTATTAGTATTTCACGGAACAATGGAATACGATGAGAATGGTGATGCGATAGGGGAATCAGCAGAAGCAGGTAGAGTATTGGGTGGAATGCTTAAACAAGTAAACGCCGATGTTCAATCAAAGTATACACTGCAAGGGCCACCGGTATTAAAGTTACCAAAATCACAAGACCTATCATCTAAGAAAGGTAAGTATCTTGCTATGATATCTAAATTGCAAAAAGAATTTGGATTAGGAGATACCGCAGGTGTTGCTAATTACCATCAAGCATGGTGGGAGAACTTCGTAGATAAGAAATCACCAACTACATTAGATAACGCCACTAAAATGGGGTTAGTTAAGAGATGGGCGTTTGTTGAAAAGGGATTCCGTATTGATAAGAACTCAATTAAGGATGAAAA
>Ga0208133_1000150_pt1 | contig 27374 bp, 10 predicted proteins | sample ColrivemetaGS535_FD_187595 | JGI IMG/M metagenome (GOLD analysis project Ga0208133, IMG submission 187595) | Estuarine microbial communities from the Columbia River estuary, USA - metaG S.535 (SPAdes) (version 2) | ecosystem: Environmental > Aquatic > Marine > Intertidal zone > Estuary | place... | reverse complement strand
CTGTTATACCAGTTAATAAACTACCATTACCACTAAAGAAGTTAGCAGTTACTAAATTACCTAAATTAGCATTACCACTAGTGACATTACCGGTTACTGCTAAACTAGTTAATGTTCCAACTGACGTTATATTTGGTTGTGCATTTGTATATACTGTGCCGGCTATTAAACTATTAGCTACTTGACCAGAGATATTACCAGCTGGTAAGCTTGTTAGATTAGCACCAGATCCAATAAAGAAGTTAGCCGTTACTGCATTACCTAAGTTTGCGTTGCTAGCAGTGATATTACCACTTGCTGTGAATGTATTTGCTGATATAACGTTAGCGTTACCGATATTACCACCACTACCGGTAGTATTGATATTATTTGCAGTGATATTACCACTTGCGATAAATGTGTTAGCTGATATTACATTGACATTAGATACATTACCACCGGATCCAGATGTAACAATATTACCAACAGTAGCATTCCCTGTTACGTTTAATGTACCGGCTACGTTTACACCAGTACCAGTTACTATTAAAATGTTTGCGTTACCGGATACACTTGTTGTTACGTTACCATTTGCAGTTACAGTTACATTGCTATTACCATTTACAATTGTATTACCAGCACTTACTGTGATGCCGGTTAATAGACTACCGTTACCAGTAAAGAAGTTAGCTGTAACTAAATTACCTAAATTAGCATTGCCGGATGTGATGTTACCCGTTACTGATAGACTACTTAGTGTGCCAACTGACGTTATATTTGGTTGTGCCGCTGTTGTTACAGTACCGGCTGTAGTTGCACTATTAGCTGTTCCATAGAAGGTACCAGTAAAGTAGTTTGCTGTAACACTATTACCTAAATTAGCATTACCGGCAGTGATGTTACCTGAAGCAGTAAATGTATTAGCTGATACTACGTTGATATTAGATAGTGTACCACCACTACCAGATGTAACTAAATTACCAACTGTAACATTACCACTAGCATTTAATGTGCCGGCAACATTAACTCCTGTACCAGTAATAACCATAGTTGTATTACCAACTGCAGTTAGGTTGATATTGCCGTTACTTGACGGGATATTTACATTACTATTACCGTTGCTGATATTGCTTGTAGATCCGGATGCTACAGTAGACCAAGTTAATACACCTGATCCATTTGTTTCTAAATATTGACCTGCAGTACCACCACCAATATAGATATTACCAACTGCGCCCAAGTTACTACTAGCAGTGACAGTAAGGTTAGCGGCAGACAGATTGGCAGAAACGTTCATTCCGTTAACTGTGTAGTTACCAGATGTATCTATTCCTGATGGTTTAATTACTGTCAATGCCATTATATCTTGTCCTTATTATGTATTTAGTTCTTATTAATATGTTGGGAATGCACTCGTTGGTGGTGTGAAGTTACTTGTATAACGTGCGTAGCCCTTGGTTATTCTTAAATCGTCCATGTAGCCTTGCCAATCGTATAAGCCGCTTACCGTCCACTCGCTACCAACTCTAAATTGAGCGGTTACCGAATAGTTATTTGTATCAACAAAAGAACCAGCTTGCGTGCCGTTTATATACAGTGTTGTAGTTGAGGTTGCGCTATTTTTAACAAGCGCCCAATGAACCCACGTATTTGCTACAACTGTGCCAGCGACTAAAGGGGTTGCACTATTGATGTATACAATGTATTGACCACTGCTTACATACAACGCTGGAAAATATCCATTACCTGACACCCTTTGGTCAAACAGATATTTCGTTGCTGTTGAGGCAGCAGTTAAGTAATGCCACCCTTCAATAGTGAAACTTCCTGCACCGTATGTAAATGCGAGATTTGGGGCGGCGGTTAAATAATCCCCAGTACCATCAAAATACATACTGCCGCCGCCAAACTTAGTTTGTGCTGTAGATATTTGTGCGTTGCCCACAGTTTCTAGATTGTTCATCATGGCGTTGTCTAAGATGCCAGCGTTGGTGTAATTTAATAATAGTGAAGTTCCACTAATTGCTGTAACCGGTGCTGTTGGTGGAGTAAATGCTGAGGTGTAAACTGCTGTACCTTTGACCATGCGAAGGTTTGATAGATATCCAGTAAAATATCCCTGTCCGCCATCCCAAGTTGACCATCCTGATCTCAACCCACCAAGTCCTGCATTGTAAGAACCGGAATATGTTTGTGTGTTTTCCAATACACCATTGACAAACATTCTAAACGTATTGCCTGATCTTGTTATAGAATAATGATACCAGGATTGATTAGAGAAAGTATTAGTGGATACCAAGAATGGATCTCCACCGGATATACCTGCTGATCCATTCAAACCAAACCAAAATTTATTTGCATAGCCGACGTTATTAAAACGATGACCGCTAGCACCTGCCGACCATCCAGTAACTGATGCCAAGAAGGTGGGGTAATTTTGTCCATTACTAATGGGGTACACCCATGCTTCTATAGTAAAATCACCTGTACCAAAATCAAATTGAGCATCTGCGGCTGCTGTCAAATAATCTGATCCATCAAAGTATCCTGACCCACCGATTGTACCGGCAGAGTAGGCTGCGGTGGGACTGAATGGACTGAAACGTTGTATGGTTGGTGTGCCACTGAGTGTAATAGCAAATGCATTCGTACTAGTATCAATGAAACGGTTGCTTTGACAGATTAATAAACTTGTACCTGATATAGCAGTTAATGGTGTTGTACTTGGAGTAAATGCTGAGGTATAAACAGCGGCACCCTTAACAACCCTAAAATTACTTAAGTAACGCTCTACACCACTTACACCGCCACCGGTACGATTTATAGAAGGGGAATTGTAACTTACAGTACTTGAGTTAGTGAGTGTTCCTTTAGAGACTCCATTTGTATAAAGAGTTACTGTTGATCCTGAACGAACCATTGCAACATGAGTCCAAGTGTTTACAGAAATTCCATGTGAAAAACTTGATGTTGGTGATCCTGAATTTAAATAGATGTTATAAACACCTGCTGACATTGATATATTAAGTGCAAAATAACTACTACTATCACTTGAGACATATAAACTTGCATCCCCGCTTAAAGATGTATAATAAACCCATGCTTCAATAGTAAAATCACCAGTAAATTGAAAGGCTGAGCCTACACTTGTTGTAAAATTCAAATATGAAGCAACTACGTTATCCTGATATATTGACCAATTTGGTCCATAAGGACTAAACGTACCTTGTGTTGTATTACCATTACGTGTGATAGCAAAGTTGTTTGTACTACCATCTAAAAATGTATTGTTCTGTGCACCATTACTACCAGTACCCGGTAACAATAATGAATTATACATAAAGTATGGATCACTCGCTACACTTACACTCCAATTAATAGTGATAGAACTTGACTCACTCGTAGTATTCGCTGTAGCAGTTAATAATGAACTAGTATTGGCAACTACAGTTGGTGTACCTGATATGTTTGCACCAGTTAAACTTAATCCAGTTGGTAATGTATTAGCAGTATATGTTATACCAGATCCAACTGCACTGGTTGCACTTAATGTTATATTAGCAATAGCAATATTGGCTGCAGGAGTATATGTTGCGTTAGCTGTTGGACTACTCCATGTAACAACATCTGGTATAACAGCTATACTAAATGCACGATTGGTATCTTGTTGTTCAGCATCAGTTGCTCTAACAGTAAATGAATACGTTGTAGGACTTGATGATAACTGACTTGTACCAGTTATTGTTCCGTTAGCGTTAAAAGTTGAACCTGGTGGCAATGAACCACTAACTACACTGTATGTAATTGGTGCATCACCGGTTGCGGTAACAGTTTGAGTAAAACTATCAGTTTCATACACATTACCCAAAGTACCAGCGGCTGTTGTCCAAGTTGGTGTTCCACTATATTGTATACCCGGAATAGCAATCGCTGTGCTACCATCTGGATTTATAACATATATAACATAACTGCCGGTACTATTAGCCGGGCTTGTAAATGTAATGGTTGTTGAACTTACAACTGATACTACTCCTACAGCACTACCATTAATTAATAAATTTGCACCAGCAACAAATCCAGTACCAGTTAATGTAATTGTTTGTCCACCTGCAGTATCTGCGGCTGTATCATCACCCGGATAAGTAATAGTAGTTATACGTGGTGCAATAATAGTATCACCGGTAACAGTGACATTGCCCAAAACTAAATCGTTTTGTACGTATACATCATTAAATTGATTTGTTGCATTACCTAAACTGGTATTTGCTGGTGGGTTAAAAATATTTTGATTTTTTACCTGAAAGTAATCTGCCATTTTCTATACCTTATACGTTTGTTAATACCCAGCCCTGAGAAGCATTATAATATACTAATGTAAATGCTGAACGGTCTGTTGTTACTGTCATGTCTGAGGCTGCCCCTTGAATGTTTCCACCATTTCTAGCAACGGTAATAGCATGTACACTAGCATTACCAGTACCATCAATAATACCCACTTCATCACCAAATGATGGAGTACTTGGAAGAGTAATTGTTAAGTTAGCAGTGTTAGTGTTAACTATATATTTTGTGTTTACACTAGCGGTAGTATTACCTGTAGCTTCTACATATGTATAACCAGATGATCCACTACTACCGGCTGCACCACCCAAATTAAATGTCATTACTTCAATGACTGCACCACTAGCTGGAGCACTACTTAATGTAACATTTGCATTTGCAACAGTATATGCTGAATGTAATTGACTTACACCATCAATATTAATAATAGTATAATCTTCTGATGCGGGACTATCAGTTAATGTGAATACTGTTTGTACACCATTGCCAGTGAAGGTATCAATTACTATGTTAGAACCAGTTTGTGCCGCCCAACTTAGGTTACCAGTACCATCAGTAGTTAACACATATCCATTACTACCACCAGTAATGTGTAGGTTGCTAACAGTACCCAATGATACGTTACTACCATTTAATGCTACGTTACCTGTTATATTTGCTGTACCGTTGATATTAGCACCAGTGCCGGTAATAGTCATTACATTAGCATTACCAACTGCACTAAAGGTTATGTTTCCATTTGCTGTAGCAATGTTTACATTACTATTACCATTACTGATATTAGATATGGCTCCACCAGCAGATTGAGCTACCCAACTTAAATTACCAGAACCATCAGTGCTTAATACATATGCATTCGTACCACCACTGATGTGTAGATTAGACACAGCACCTAGTGTGACATTAGAAGTATTTGTAAAGTTTACTATTCCGTTACTAGTTAATCCGGTTAGTGTACCAACGCTAGTTAACGAACTAGTAACAATACCAGTAGCAAGAGTTGTACCAGTTAAATTAGCGGCATTAGCAGTAATTGCTACGTTAGCTGCCGCAGATAATTGGCCTTGACTGTTGACTGTGAATGTAGCTACTGTATCACCATTACCATAACTACCGGCTGTTACAGTAGTATTAGTAATGCTGAATACACTACCAGTTAGTGTTAAACCAGTTCCGGCTGTATATGTGCCTGCACCAGAGAACTGAGTAAATTCTATGTTATTACCAGCAGTACCAATTGCACTAACTGTGCTAACTTGTACCCAACCTGTGTTGTCATACAACGTACCACCGGTTACAAATACAAAGTCACCTGCTTCTACTTCAGGAACGCTATTGTAATCAGTCGCACGTGTGATTACAGTAGCATTACTCCAAGTATAGATACCATTGTGTACCGCATTAGCTTCATTTTTTACTAAGATACGAGTTCCACTAGTTTGTACGTTTACTCCATCAATTAAATTAAATGATCCAGTTGTTACTAAGTTTGCACCTACGCCGCTTGCACCATTGTTATATGTAATAGTACCACTAGTGATAGTTGCTAATGTAGTTGGTGTTGCGGCTTGTACACTATCGTGTATGTTTAAACCTTGAGCAACATCGTCAACATATTTCTTAGTTGCCGCATCAAAATCTGCTACTGGAGTCTGTACGTTAGAGATTATGAAATTACCAACATTAACTGTACCAGTGCCAGTTGGTGTTAGATTAATATTTTGATTTGTCCCAGTTGCAGTGATTGTTATACCACTAGTCCTACCAACGATTAAGTCTGTTACAACATTTGCATTAGAAACAATATTACCAGTAACGTTAGCAGATGTTAGTGTACCAACTGATGTAATATTTGGTTGTGCGTTAGTATAAACTGTACCAGCTACCAATGCATTGGCTACTTGACCTGAGATATTACCAGCTGGGATGCTTGTTAAGTTTGCACCACTTCCAATAAAGAAGTTAGCAATAACTGCGTTACCTAAATTAGCGTTACCGGATGATATATTACCTGTTACTGCTAGACTTGTTAGTGTACCAACACTAGTTATGTTTGGTTGAGCGGCTGTTGTTAAGGCACCAGTTAATGTATTAGCACTAATGTTATTAGCACCACTTATGTTACCACCTGATCCAGAACCTGCAATCAAATTGCCAGCAGTTAAATTACCAGTGAAGTTACCAGTACCTGCTACGTTGACACCTGTACCAGTTACAATTAATACATTTGCATTACCTACAGCACTGATATTGACATTACCATTACTACTTGGTATATTTACATTGCTATTACCATTGCTGATACTAGCTGAACTAACACTTATTGTTGACCAACTTAGTATACCAGAGCCATCGGTAGATAAGTATTGACCATTGGTACCGCCTGTAATATGTACATTGGCAACTGGGCCTAATGCTACATTACTTGCACCTGTTAAGTTAACAGTACCTGTACTTGTTAATCCAGTTAGTGTACCAACTGAAGTAATATTTGGTTGTGCGGCTGTTGTTACTGTACCGGCTGTTGTAGCTGAATTAGCAGTTCCATAAAAGTTACCAATGAAGTAATTAGCTATTACACTGTTACCTAGATTAGCATTACCAGCTGTTATGTTGCCGGTTGCAGTGAATGTGTTGGCTGATACAACGTTTGCACCAGATATATTACCACCTGAGCCAGTACCTGCGATAATATTACCGGCTGTGACGTTACCAGATATATTTGCATATCCATTAATATTTGCACCAGTTCCAGTAACAACTACTATATTGGCATTACCTACAGCACTCATAGTGATGTTGCCATTTGCAGTAGCAATACTTACATTGCTATTGCCATTACTGATGTTACTTGTGGAGCCTCCACCGGATTGTGCTACCCATGAGAGAGCGCCTGAACCATTTGTACTTAGTACATAGCCGTTAGAGCCGCCGGTAATAATTACATTACCGGCATTGCCTAAGTTAGCATTATTACTAACGGTGATATTACTTGTGGTAATATCACCATTTGACGCAATAACATTAACTAGTGCGTTGGCTTCACCTACGGTGATACCATCAACCGAAATGAAGGGTTTCTTTGCCATTTATCAAATTACTCTATATTGTGTAGTCCATACAGTTGAGTTACTGCTAGCAGGAGTTACTTGCAATGCAATATTACCGCTTACTATGTTAACTGATAGTGTGCCAGTAGAACCCCCTAAATTAACTGTTGCAAAAGTAGAAAAGTCTGCTGTAGTTCCATTAGTAACAGATACAACTGTAGCTACACTATATTTAGCACCGGTAGCATCCACCCCTTTAACTAAATATTCTACCCCTGTTACGTACCCAGATAATGATAATGTTGCAATTGTTTGATTTGCAGTAGTTGCTGATGTAGTTATATTACCAAAATACACAGCAGAATTGCTTATTTGAACACCTACACTAGCAACAAGTGTATTAGCAGATACTACATTAGCACCCGAAACATTACCACCAGCCCCACCTGTTGTTAAATTGCCTGCAACTAAATTACCTGTAACATTTAATGTACCAGCTATATTAGCACCAGTGCCTGTTATAACTAATGTTGTATTACCAGAAGCAGTAAGATTAATATTACCATTAGCTGATGGAATATTTACATTACTATTACCGTTAGCTAATGCACCAATTAAATTACCTGCACTTAAATTGCCAGTAACATCTAAACTACTTAGTGTACCAACACTTGTAATGTTAGGTTGTGCATTCGTATAGACTGTTCCGGCCACTAATGCATTACCTACTTGTCCAGAAACGTTAGCACCTTGAATGTTACTTAAGTTATTACCTGCACCACTAAAGAAATTAGCTGTTGCTAAATTACCCAAGTTAGCATTACCACTAGATATGTTACCAGTGACTGTTAAACTTGTCAGTATACCAACACTTGTAATATTTGCCTGTGCATTAGATGTTACTGTTCCAGCAGTTGATGCACTACTTACTGTACCGGTAACATTAGCACCTTGAATGTTACTTAAGTTGTTACCACTTCCAATAAAGAAGTTAGCTGTTGCCGCATTGCCTAAATCAGCATTACCAGATGATATGTTACCTGTTACAGCTAAACTTGTTAGTGTACCAACTGACGTAATATTAGGTTGAGCATTTGTCGTTAAGTTACCAGTAAACGTATTAGCACTAACGTTATTAGCACCAGTTAAGTTACCACCTGCGCCACCACCTAAGCTCAAGCTACCACTAATATTTGCATATCCAGTAATATTTGCGCCTGTACCAGTTACAACCAATATATTTGCATTACCAGCTACGCTTGTTGTTACATTACCACCAGCAGTTGCAATTGCAACATTACTGTTACCATTTGATACGCCAGCTGTTCCAATTGTTATAAATGACAATGTACCAGAACCGTCTGTACTTAGTACTTGTCCACTAGTACCGCCTGTAATATGTACATTACCAACTGGTCCTAATGCTACATTACTTGCACCAATAAAGTTAGCAGTACCTGTACTTGTTATACCAGTTAGTGTTCCAACACTAGTGATATTTGGCTGAGCATTTGTATAGACAGTGCCTGCTACTAAGGCATTAGCTACTTGACCAGATACATTTGCACCTGCTACAGCGTTAGCTGTTGCCGCAAAAGATACTTCTCCGGATACGTTAGCACCCTGAATGTTACTTAAGCTATTACCTGCACCACTAAAGAAATTAGCTGTTGCTACGTTACCCAAGTTAGCATTACCAGAAACTGCCAAAGTTGTTAATGTACCAACACTTGTAATGTTAGGTTGTGCCGCTGTTGTTAGTGTACCAGTGAAGAAGTTTGCACTTACTAAGTTTGCACCAGTAATGTTACCACCTGATCCACCACCTGCAACAATATTACCTGCAGTTAAGTTGCCAGTAACATTTCCGTCACCGTTAACTAATATGCCTGTACCAGTTACTACTAATATATTAGCATTGCCAGCTACACTAGTTGTTACGTTGCCACCGGCTGTTGCAATTGCAACATTACTGTTACCGTTTGATACACCGGCTGTACCGATCGTAATAAATGATAGTCCACCAGCACCATTTGTACTTAGTACTTGTCCACTAGTACCACCAGTGATTGCTACATTACCAACTGATCCTAAATTAGATAAACCTGTTACTGTTAACCCAGTCAATGAACCAACGCTTGTTACGTTAGGTTGTGCCGCAGTTGTTAGTGTACCAGTTAGTAAACTAGCACCAATTGTTCCTGCGTTAGCATATACGTTACCACTTGTAGTATTACCAGTTACTGCTAAACTTGTTAATGTGCCAACACTTGTTAAACTTGAATTTACAATTGTTGCGGCAAGAGTTGTACCAGTTAAGTTAGCCGCATTAGCAGTAATAGCAACATTAGCTGCCGCAGATAATTGGCCTTGACTGTTAACTGTGAATGTAGCATTATAGTCACCGTTACCGTATGCTCCTGCTGTTACAGTTGTGTTAGCAATGCTAAATTCAGTACCGTTTAATGCTAATCCAGTACCTGCAGTATATGTACCAGCACCACTGAACTGTACCCAAACAACTGGACTTGTACCAACTGTAGTAACTGGGTCAGGCATTACCCAACCAGTATTGTCATACAATGTACCTGCAGTAACGAATGTGAAGTCACCACCTGCCATTTCAGTAGGAGTATTAAAGTCTGCTGAACGTGTTAGTACTGTACTGCTTGTAACATCATATATACCGTTATTTGCGGCAGTTACTTCGTTCTTAACAAGAATACGCATACCAACTGACAATGTAACACCATCAATAGTTGTGAATGTTCCTGTTGTCGTTAATGTTGCACCAACACCACTTGTACCATTGTTATATGTAACAGTACCGCCTGAAATACTTGCTAATGTAGTTTGTGTTGCGGCGTTACAACTATCGTGTGTATGTAGACCTTGAGCAACGTCATCAACATATTGTTTTGTTGCGGCATCTGTACTTGCTAAAGGAGTAGCAACATTAGATATTATAAAGTTACCAACGTTAACTGTACCAGTACCTGTTGGTGTTAAGTTAACATTTTGGTTTGATCCAACTGCAGTGATTGTTACACTTGCTGTTTTACCAACAATTAAATCTGTTACTACATTTGCGCTAGTTTCGATGTTACCTGTAGCAGTTACTATACCACCAGTTGTTAAATTACCACCTGATACGTTACCAGTTGCAACAACTAATCCAGCTGTACCAATATTACCAATGTTAGCATTACCAGTTACACTTAAGTTACCAGCTGTTGTTAAGTTACCACCAGAGACATTTCCTGTAGCAGATACTACACCAATTGTTGTAATGTTACCACCAGAAACATTACCAGTTGCTATGATTAAACCTGCAGTACCTAAATTACCTACGTTAGCATTACCACTTACACTGAGTGTGGTCATGAATACCGTATTTGATAATGATACACCATTTGCGTTAGAAGAAACACTCTGATCACCAAGTGTGATTGTATTTCCAGATAAGAACAAATCTTTCCAATAATTTGTACCATTACCCAAACTATATGTATTACTTACTGAAGGGATTAAGTTACCTTGAACTGTACCTGAAATTAGTAGATTGCCTATGTTAGCAGTGCCAGTAGTAACTAAGTTTCCACCAGTTACATTACCGGTTGCTACTACTTGTCCGCCTGTGTTTAAGTTACCAACGTTAGCGTTAGCTGTTGTAGTAATGTTACCGGGAGCAATAAATGCTCCGCTTTGTGCAAATGTCCAAGTATTAGCAATTGTTCCACCTGTACCAAGTTGAACAGTTACATTGCCACCACGATTTTGGAATATGTCTGTTTGAGTTGTATCTAATTTAATTCCTGAACCACCAAATGTGCCACCAACAATTTGTGAAGCACCACCCAATGTGATTTGACCACTTGGTCCAAATTGTGTTGAATTACCAGCACTAGTGATAGCAATGATACCACTAGAAGAACCTAATTCAATTCGGGTATCGTTTGTGCTTGCATTTGATACAATATTTGAAGCGAATACAAAACTATTAGCAGTTACGTTTGCACCAGTAATGTTACCAGTTGCGGACACAACTCCACCTGTTGTAATATTACCACCAGAGACATTACCTGTCGCAGATACTAAACCAGCTGTTGTTAAATTAGCACCAGAAACATTACCGGTTGCGGACACAACTCCACCGGTTATTAAGTTACCTGCAGATACATTACCAGAAGCAGTAACTAGATTACTGGATTTGTTAAATGTAAATGCAGTACTTGTATTAGCATTTCCATCGTCATTAAACACAACACCTGTATTAGAACCAGGAATAACAATGTTACCACTAATATTACCAACAACGTTACCTATGAAGTTTGCCGCTGTAATATTACCGGTTGCTGTAATACCACCATTTGCACCACTAGGAACAAATGTAACATTAGCGGTACCGTTACCTACGACTAAACCAGTTAATGTTCCAACACTTGTAACATTTGGCTGATTTGCGGTAGTTAATACACCTGTAACAAAATTAGCAGTTAGTAAGTTACCAGCATTAACATTTGTACCGGCAATATTACCAGTAACTGTTAATATATTGGTAGCTTTATCAAACGTAAAGTTTGAAACACCACCAAATTCTCCAGCATCATTGAACTGAACTTGAGTGTTTGACCCTCCGGGTATACCACCAATATCCCATGCAGTACCATTCGCATAGAGTAAGTTATTTGTTAGGACGTTTCCCGCAGAAATATTTGCGGTAAACGTCCCGTTATTTGATGTTATATCGCCATTAGCTAATATAATATTTGCGGGTACTTCGCCTACCGAGAAGCCTGCTACTGAGTTTAGTGCTTTAATTGCCATTTTGTTGTGTCCTTATAAATGTATTTATCTTTTTCCTATTTAGGTACTGGTTGATTAGACCAAATACTTAGATATTAGCATGTTGTATTCTGTTAGATTTGAAGAATCCGGAGTAACTACTAGATCCAACGTTGGCGTCGGTCCACTCCCATTATACACTACACTAAAACTCCCTACCCCACCGTTTATATACAATCCGCCATATTCGTTGAACGCTACCGTCGTATTTAATATGGCCGCTGATATCTTACACGTTTGTCTTGTATTACCTGTCGCATCTGTTGCAATAATCGTAAAATCAATTGCTGACAAATCTGCAGCCGTATAAGACCACAGTACTTGATTATTAGATGTACTTGCTGTTGTAGCAAAATACACAGAGGTTGAATAGAATGCATATATTCCATAACCCATCTGAAACGTATTTGCTACTAAATGTCCTGATACATCCAAACTTGTTAATGTACCAACACTTGTTATATTTGGTTGTGCATTCGTTGTTAATGTACCTGTGATATAATTAGCACTTACTAAATTACCACCAGTAATACTACCACCTGCTCCCGAACCTGCATTGATGTTACCTGTACTTACATTACCAGTTACATCCAACGTTGTTAATGTTCCTACACTTGTTATATTAGGTTGTGCATTAGTTGTTAGTGTACCTGTTAATAAGTTAGCACCAATTGTGCCACTATTAGCATATACATTACCCCCTGTAATATTACCGGTAACGGTTAGACTAGTTAATGTACCTGTACTTGTTATATTTGGTTGTGCCGCAGTTGTTAGTACGCCGACTAGTAAACTAGCACCAATTGTGCCACTATTAGCATACACATTACCACTAACTGTATTACCTGTTACTGTTAAACTTGTTAATGTTCCAACACTTGTTATGTTAGGTTGTGCATTTGTATACACTGTACCGGCAACTAACGCATTACCCACTTGACCAGAGACATTTGCCCCTGCTACACTATTAGCAGTTGTTGCAAACGTTGCTAAATTAGCCGTTCCATAGAAGTTACCGATAAAGTAATTAGCTGTTGCGGCGTTGCCTAAATTAGCATTAGTTGCAGTTAAGTTACCATTAGCATTTAAGGTGCCTGCAACATTAACCCCTGTACCAGTTACAATTACAATATTTGCATTACCGGCGCTAGATATATTAACATTTCCATTTGCGACCGGTATGCTTATATTACTATTACCATTACTAATTCCTGTACCTGTTGGGATAGCCGCCCAAGATAATGTTCCTGATCCATTTGTTTGTAAATAATAACCGCTAGTACCACCTGTAATTGTTACATTACCCACTGGTCCTAAATTACTTGTACCTGATACATTTAGTGAGGTTAATGTACCAACACTCGTTATGTTTGGCTGTGCATTAGTTGTTAGTGTACCAGTAAAATAATTAGCACTTACTAGATTAGCTCCAGTAATATTACCGCCGGTACCTAAACCTGCACTGATATTTCCTGTACTTAAATTACCGGTACTTACATTACCGGTTACAGCCAAAGTTGTTAGTGTACCAACACTAGTTATGTTAGGCTGTGCATTTGTATATACTGTTCCGGCTACTAATGCATTAGCTACTTGTCCAGTAACATTAGCGGCTGTAATTGAGGTTAAACCAGAGCCATTACCAGTAAACACACCTGTATTTGCTGTAATATTTGCGGCAGTTATGTTACCATTAACATTCAATCCTGTTAGTGTACCAACAGATGTAACGTTTGGTTGTGCATTCGTTGTTAATGTACCAGTTAATAAGTTAGCACCAATTGTGCCACTATTAGCATATACATTACCACTAGTAGTATTACCTGTTACTGCTAAACTAATTAGTGTACCGACACTTGTTAAACTAGAAGTAACTACTGATGAATTTAATGTCGTGCCAGTTAAGTTAGCGGCATTTGCAGTAATAGCAGTATTAGAAGAGGCAGTTAATTGTCCTTGACCGTTAACGGTAAACGTTGCAACTCTATCTCCGTTACCATATGATCCTGCGGTTACCGCTGTGTTAGAAATACTAAATGTAGTACCGGTTAATGTTAATCCAGTACCGGCTTCATACACTTGTGACGTATTAAATACGGCAAATGTGATATTTGATGTACCAAATGTAATAGTACCTACCGGTGCACTTACAATAAATCCAACTCCCTCATTAACGATACCGCCGGTTGTAAAGAAGAAGTCATTTATACTTAATTGTTCTGTACTATCTGGTCCGTATTCATCAGCATCAGTAGCACGTACAATAGCCGTCGTATTAGCATATGTGTAAACGCCATTCCATGTAGCATTTGCTTCGTCTTTAACTAAAATACGAGTTCCAATAGTTTGAACATTGGCCCCGTCAATATTTAAATATGTACCGGTAGTACTAATATATGCGCCAATGCCATTACTAGCTCCATTAGGTGAATTATATGCTGTTGTACCACCTGTAGCAATTGCTAGAGTAGTTGTAGTTGCTGCCAATACTGGTTGATGATAAGCAATACCACTTGATACCATTGTATCAACATATGCTTTGGTTGCCGCATCTGTACTAATACTTGGATACCCAACATTGTTTATCCAATTTGTATTTAAATTAACATTACCACTAAATGAGCCTGTGCCTGTAGCAATAAAGTTATTTGTACCCAGGTTACCTGTATTAGCATTACCAGATACATTTAAGCTCGTTAATGTTCCAACACTTGTGATATTAGGTTGAGCATTTGTTGTTAATGTACCCGTAAATGTATTAGCAGATACATTATTTGCACCTGATATATTACCACCGGATCCTGTTGTACTGATATTACCAAAAGTACCATTACCAGTAGCTACAACTACTCCGGTAGTTGTTAAGTTGCCACCGGCTACATTACCTGTTACAGTTAAACTTGTTAATGTACCGACACTTGTAATATTAGGTTGTGACGCTTCTGTAACATTACCTGCATAGTTTGCAAAGTTAGCAGTTACAGCAGTAGTTACATTACCAGTAATGTTGCTACCTTGAATGTTACTTAGATTATTACCACTACCAATAAAGTAACTAGCAGTAGCCGCGTTACCTAAGTTAGCATTTCCTGCTGACAAGTTACCAGTTATATCTAAACTTGTTAATGTACCAACACTTGTGATATTAGGTTGTGATGCTTCGGTAATGTTACCTGCGTAGTTTGCAAAATTAGCAGTTATTGCACTTGTGACATTACCAATTACGTTACTACCCTGAATGTTGCTTAATAGGCCGCCGTCACCTGAAAAGAAATTAGCAATAACTAAGTTGCCTAAATTAGCATTACCTGCTGTCAAGTTACCAGTTATATCTAAACTTGTTAATGTACCAACACTTGTAATGTTTGGTTGAGCATTAGCAGTTACTGTACCTGCTGTTACCGAATTGCCAGCTGCCACATTAGTTAGTAATCCACCGTCACCTGAGAAGAAATTAGCAGTAGCTAAATTACCTAAATTAGCATTTAATGATAGTAAGTTACCATTGATATTTGCAGTTGATGCTATTAGATTACCACTAAATGTATTAGCTGATACTACGTTTGCACCAGTGATATTTCCACTAGCGCCAGTTGTTGATATGTTACCAAAAGATCCGTTGCCTGATACTGCTAAACTTGTTAGTGTACCGACACTTGTAATGTTTGACTGTGCGGCTACTGTAACATTACCTGCGTAGTTTGCAAAATTAGCAGTTATTGCACTTGTGACATTACCAATTACGTTACTACCCTGAATGTTGCTTAATAGGCCACCGTCACCCGAGAAGAAGTTAGCAGTAACCAAATTACCTAAGTTTGCGTTACCACCGGTAATATTACCAGTAACATCTAAACTAATTAATGTACCAACACTGGTAATATTTGGTTGAGCATTAGCAGTGACTGTACCTGCAGATACTGCATTACTAGCGGCTACTCCAGTTAGTTGACTACCATTACCAATAAAGAAACTTGCTGTAATATTAGCATTACTTGTTAATGCTGAACTTACTTGAACGATGCCGTTGCCATCTGGGGTTAATATTATATTACCATTAGCAGATGTACTAGTAATTGTCGTGCCATTAATATTTAAATTACCAATATTAGTATCGCTTGGTAAGTTTGTAACACCAACTAGACCTACATATCTATATCCTACAATATATAGTACCTTGCCAGAAGTCAATGGTGCAGGTATTGTTTCACCAATGAAGTTTAATACACCTGATTGGTAGTTATAATAATATTGTCCTGTTCCACCTGAACCATCTGCAAAGATTTGTGTACCAGTACTTGTCGGGTTAGCAACGCCTGGATTATCTACCCAAACTTGTACATTATACGTTGCACCAAATTCTGATGGGATCCAATATATTAAATTAGTTTTCCATGTAGGATAAATGCCACCAACTGGTACAGTTGTGTTATCTGCTACAGTTTCTACTGCACTTGCACCGGTATATGCTTGAACGACCCCAGCTAATGCGGCTGCAGTAGCAGGGATTTGGTCAGATTGTGTCCATTGTGTATCACCACGAATTAATGACGGGCTAGGAATACTTTCGTTACTTGGACTCTTGTTAGTAGCCGTATCGGTTTTAGTAACACCAAATGCTTCTTTGAATAATAAGTCAACGATTTGTGATTGTGATACAGCCATAATTAGTTACTCGCAGTTTGTAATGATAGAGCGGTCACTGATTGCCCACTAGTCAGCTTAATTCGTATGTATATCTCATTTGTACTAGTGCTAGAACTACTTACTGTACCAAATGTTGCTGTTACTGATTTGTTTGTTTGTATACTATTCAACGGTGCTACACCTCCTAATGCACAACCATCTGATCCGTTACCCGGCGCATTCACACCCGGTATACCTGCTCCGGCATATGCTGTACTCATACTCAACCATCCATTTGCACTACTAGTAGTGTCAATCACGCTACCCGGTAATGCTACCCATAAACCTGCAATATTTCCTGACCATTTAACATCAAGCTTAGATACAGATGTTCTTACAATCTTAAATGTAAAATATTGCGATCCAGTACGTCCTGCACTTAAGTTAGGGCCAGCTGGTAAATAACCTGTACTATAATTTGTTTGGTCATGTTTTAATATATTAGCAACAACAGTACTATCATATGTTTGCAACGTACTTGACTGGCTATTAAATGCCGCGGCATTTGCAGTATATACCGGAGTATCTGCACTACCTGGATTAATAATCCTAAATGCTAAACCACTACCACTACCAATAGTTGAACCAACAAATACATTTGCTTCTTCAATCACAGACGCGGAACTAACCGTTCCTGTTTTGTATAATACATTTGCTGCCAATGTTGACGTAAATGCTTGTGTATTAGAGTTATAACTATTATTTGATGACAATGAAGGACCGGTACTACTTGCACCAAATCCAGATATAATAGTTGATGTAGTTGATATAGAAGCGTTACCTGAACTTACATATAAGTTTTGTGCTAATGGTGTTGTTACCCCAGCTGATGAATATGTTACACTACTAGGAGTACCAAATGCACCACCTGACGTGCCTGTTACAAAACTATCACTTGTTGGGTACATATTACCGCTTAATCTATTAACATTAGCTGTTAGTGTGAATATGTTTGTATTGCTATAATGTGGAACTGTGCTTGAATAGGTATAGCTAGGTGATCCAGGAGGAGATATTGTTAATGAACTGAATGCAGGAGTACCTGGATTGCTGGAGTCATAGAACCAAGAAGTTGTATTAGTATTACTTGTTGCGCTATCAGCAATGAATACTTCATTCCAACCTTCTGTTACTGTACCAGCGGTTCTTGATGAGAATACACTCCAAAAGCCTGCGGCAATATTTGCATTAGCAACACTATAATCATAGTTATTAAATATAACCAAATTACTATAAGTTCCATTACCATCAAGATTTGCAGTTAATGTCCTACTACCTGCATTACTACCATTTAAGAATGAAGTGATAGTACCTGTATCTCCCGGTCCTGCTATAGTAATATTACCAGTAGTATATGAGCTTGCTCTACGTACTGTTGTAACTGTTGTTCCACCTGCAACTGATTTATTAGCGCCAGGAGTATTATCAGTTTGTACATAGTTTGCCATTCGAAAGGTTGACAAAGTTTGAACACTGATTGATTGACCTGCTGGGAAGTTAGGGGGACTTGGTGGAACTAGTTTGCCTAGTACCACATTTAATTGAGCTATTGCATTAGACACAGATGATGAAGTTGTTAAAGTTACCGCGTTGCTTACTAAATTACCTTGAGTTGGACTACCCAATTCTATTGCAGTTGCACCGCCTGCTGTATTTGGTATTGTTACTAAACCAGTAGTACTAAATGTACCGGTAATATTTGCACCAGTACCTGTTATAGTTACTATATTTGCATTACCAACTGCTGAAATAGTAACATTGCCGTTTGCAGTAGCAATATTTACATTACTATTACCATTAGCAATTTGAGAAAGATTTAATCCAACTACGTTTGCGGCAGCTATATTTGATAATCCACCACCGTCACCGTAATATAAACCATTTGCTAAACTAACGTTACCGTTAATATTTAAGTTACCGGTATCTTTATTAAATGTAAGATTTGCGCTACCACCAAAAGATCCATCATTATTAAATTGAAGTTGAGTATTGCCACCACCGGGTAGTTCAAAGTCCCAAGGAACACCATTAGCATGTAATAGATTATCAGTAAGTAAGTTACCTACGTTAGCGTTAGTAGTAACTGTAATATTATTACTTGTTATTAGTTCTGTTGCTGTTACATTATTAGCAGAAACATTACCAGTTACATTTAAACTTGTACCAGTAGCCGCACCAATGTTTGGAGTAGTAAATTGAGAATTAGCTTTAACAACTACATTACCACCTGCAATTTCAGTTGTTAAATTATCAACGTTAACACTAAACTGTGTACCATTTAATGTTAATCCAGGACCAGCTGAGTATGTACCAGCACCACTAAATTGTACCCAAACAACTGGACTTGTTCCAACAATTGTAACTGGGTCAGTCATTACCCAACCGGTATCATTATACAATGTACCTTGTTGGACGAATGTGAAGTCACCTCCTGCCATTTCAGTAGAAGTATCAAAGTCAATTGCACGAACAATAGTTGAAGCATTTGCCCAAGTATATATACCATTGTGTGCAGTGTTGGCTTCGTTCTTAACTAAGATACGTGTACCACTAGTTTGTACGTTGACTCCATCAATTAAATTAAATGATCCGGTTGTAACTAAATTAGCGCCTACCCCACTAGCACCGTTGTTATAAGTAATAATACCACTAGTAACATTTGCTAATGTGTCTGGTGTTGCCGCTTGTGAGGGTGCATGTATATGTAAACCTTGTGCAACAGTGTCAACATATTCTTTAGTAGCCGCATCAGTAGCCGAAATAGGTTCTGCAAGAGAAGTAATTCTAAAATTACCAACGTCAACTTGCCCATTACCACTTGGTCTTAATTCTACATAGTTATTACCTGGTGCGGCATATAATGTTAAATTACCTACATTAGAGGTTAATGAAACACCTTCAAATGATCCTGCACTGATAATACCATTAGCTTGTACATAACCAACAATATTTGCACCTACTCCGGATACAGTTAGTGTAGCATTGCTAGCAACAGTAGTAGTAATATTACCATTTGGTGTCAACGTAATATTGCTATTACCATTAAAGATTTTTTCAGTAGTAACATTGTTTGCAGTTAACAAGTTACCTGCATTTGCGTTTAGTGAAGTTATATTACCGCTAAAATTACCAATATTACCGTTAATTACTTGTGATACGTTTACATAATTAGCTACTGCTAGATTGCCCAAATCAGCATTTAATGATGTTAAGTTGCCACTGAAGTTAGCAATATTGCCGGTTAAAACATTGGCTATATTAACATAGTTAGCAGTAGCTAGATTCCCTAAATTAGCATTTAACGATGTTAAGTTGCCAATGAAGTTAGCTATATTACCAGATAGTACATTGGCTATATTAACGTAATTAGCTGTTGCTAAATTACCTAAATCAGCATTACCTGAGGTTAAGTTAGCCGTAATATTTGCTGTATTAGCATATACACCATTTGCTGTATTTAAATTACCACCTGTTATATTGCCGTTAGCAGTTATATTACCTGCAGTAATAATGTTACCTGTAACATTTGCATTAGCATTAACAAGTAAACCGTTACCAGAAATAGTAACAATATTACTTGTACCAGTTACATTAAAATCAATCTCTGAATTTGGTTGTATGACAATACTACTATTACCATTTACAATCGATGCAGTATTAGAAGCTCCTGTACCAATAACAGTAAATGTACCACCTGCTGGGTTAGCTAATGTAATACCATTTGCATCAGATGAGATAGTAGAACCATTTAAATCAATAGTATTACCTGATACATACAAGTCTTTCCAACGTAGTGTTGGACTACCTAAATTGTATGTTACATTTGCTCCAGGTAATATATCGCCCGCAACAGTTAATCCAGTTAGTGTACCGACACTGGTAATATTTGGTTGTGCATTTGTGGTTACTGTGCCTGCTGTGTTAGCAACATTAGAACTTAGTGCATATGTTGCGTTAGCTACTTCACCTGAAACATTAGCGCCTGCTACACTATTTGCAGTTGTAGCAAAATTTGCTAAATTAACTGTACCTACAATATTACTTGCATTAACACTAAATGCTTCCCCTGCAAAGTTTGCATAATTGGCATTTAAATTACCAGCTTCTCCTGCAAAAGTACCGTCACCACGTAAAACGTTAGAAACGTTACCATCTAAATTAATTGTAGCAATATTACCTATACCAACAACGTTGGCTACTGCTACACTGTTAGCTATATTTGCAAATGGAACTTCACCTGATACATTAGCGCCTGCTACTGCATTTGCAGTTGTAGCAAAAGCTACTTCTCCTGATACATTAGCGCCGGCTACATTATTTGCAACATTAGCAAATGCTACTTCACCACTTACATTGGCACCTGCCACTGCGTTTGCTGTTGTAGCAAAAGCTACTGCTCCGGTTACATTAGCACCGGCTAAACTAGTTAATCCGGCACCGTTTGCAGTAATATTTGTAACACTTAATGTATTACTTGTGTTATCAAATGTAAAGTTAGCACTAGCACTAAACGCATTGTTTTCATTAAATTGAACTTGTGTATTACTACCGGCGGCATTTGTAGTAAAAACATAAGGATCGCCATTTGCGTATAACAAATGATCCGTTTTTACATTGCCGGCTGTAATATTACCAGTCACATCTAAGCTAATTAATGTACCAACACTTGTAATATTTGGTTGAGCATTTGCAGTAACTGTTCCTGCAGTATTAGCACTTGTGGCATTTCCACTAAAATTACCTACAAAGTTTGTAGCAGTTATGTTTCCTGTTACATCCAAACCAGTGCTACTAATTGTTATAACATTAGCAACACCATTAACTCCTGCAGTGATATTCCCGTTAAGTGTAGCAATATTAACATTACTTGAACCATTACTGATAGCAGAACCTGATCCAGGGGGTGACCACTGTAATACACCATTTCCGTCTGTTGTCAGTAAATATCCAGTAGTACCACCAGTGATAATGACATTACCCACAGGTCCCAGATTACTTAAACCAGTTACATTAATATTTGTAACAGTAAGTAAATTAGTTAGATTGTCAAATGTTAGATTTGCACTACCATCAAATTGACCATTACTATTATATTGTATGCTATTGTTAGGACCATATGGATTTCCACCTGCATTAAAAGGGCGGCCATTAGCATAATAATAGTTGGCAGCATATATATTGGCTACGGATACATTACCAGTAGTGTTTAATATGTTGGTAACAACATTACCGTTGGCGTCAACTACAGGTACAGGTGGAATACCTACTGAATATCCACCTAACGAATTGAAATCTTCTGCTGCCATCAAGTATCCCTGAATAATTATTATATGTATTTATCTCTACACTTTTATCTTGCCTCCCAGAAAAAAACACCCAATAAATCTTTTTTCTAAATACAATATGCTTACTAGACAGCCGGCAAGACCCTTATGTGAACATTGTAAAATGACATTAGCAAAAGCTAATGGTAAAAGTAAACACGGTTTTACTAAATGGCACAAGTATTGTGTTGAATGCAGTAAAGCCGCATATAATCCAAAACATGGTTATTTGCTACATAAAAAAAACAAATGCGAGAAGTGTGGATTTATACCAGAAGATAAATGTCAACTAGATGTTGTTTATAAAGATGATAACAAGAAGAATAAAGAAAAATCTAATATAAAAACATTATGTGCTAACTGCAATAGAGTATATCAAAAGAAACTAAAAGAAAAACGTAAGAGCATATTGGATATTACAGTTGACACCGATTATACTCTTTAGCCAATAAAAAAGCACTACTAGTAGTGCTTGTTTATTATTTTGTTCTTTTTATTTTCTTTTTAGCAGTTGACGTTTCTATCTCTTTTGGTGCTTCTGCTGGTACTTCTGCTGTAGATTTTGATTGATTACTACCAAGCTGTAACATAATATCTTTCTGCTCTAATAACACAGTACCTTGTGGTACAAGACCAATCATCTGTAGTGATTCCAATGTCTGTGGATTACTCATAGCATTTAACAACTTAGCTGGACTAGGTCTACCCATTGCAATAATTTCAGATTGTATCTCACGACCAACTGTTACTGTAAATTCATAGTTAGCATTAGCTTCAAACATTTCATCATCAGTGTAAGGTGTACCATCTTCGTGTCTCAGTCTAGTTGGTTCAACTTCAGCGTAGAGTTCAGCCATATATTTTTCTAATATCTTAATCTCTTTACGATTGAGTTCAAAAGCATGACGTTGGTCATCTAAGTGTGATTCCAACTCAATGATTTCTGCTTGTAGGTTGAGGATAATATGTGGTAATGCTGGAACTGTTTTTAGATGTTTTAGTTCTTCAAGTTTAGCTTGATATTTTAGTTCTGCTACTTCTTCTAGTACAGCCGCTCGTTTGCGACCTACATAGAATCCTTGAAGTGTTTTGATTTTTTCCCAGGGTGTTGAACCGATAACCTGGTAACGATAGTTAAATTCTGAATTTAGATTGGAAGCCATTTGTTTCTCTCTATAGGTTGTTTATAGAGTTATTTAATGGCTTTACAATATGCGTAAAAAATTATATTTACCCGTAACTTGCGGCTGCCAAGAATGCTCTAGAAGTTCCGACTCCGGATGTATTACTAGCGACTACACCTGTATTTGATACTAGATTTGTAGTATAGGCTGATCCATAACTAATTACAGCTTTATCAGTGCCATAAACTGCCGCGGCATGATTAAACTTAGCGGTAGCGACAGTTGCAGTGTCTGTAGCAAATACTCCGGTATTACTTACTAGGTTAATTATAGATACGGGTGCAGAAGAAGTAATTCCAAAAGCAAACATAGCTTTATCATTACCATAACCTGTGGCTGCTAATTGACCTCTACCTGTTCCTGTACCGGTTGTATCACTAGATACTGCTCCTGTATTTGATACTCGGTTAAGTATAATAGTGTCAAGGGAGAGTCCAAATCCAATAATAGCTTTATCTGTTCCATAAGTAGCGGCACATGGACCGGATCTAGCAGTACCAGTACCCGATGATTCAGAAACAACTACTCCGGTATTTGATACTAGGTTGGTTATGTTCACAACATAGGGATATTCTCCTATCAATCCAAACGCAAATATAGCCTTATCAGTGCCATAACCTGCGGCAGCTACTCTATATCTACCAGTACCTACACCCGCAGTGTCATTTGCAACTACACCGGTATTTGATACTTTGTTGGTTACTGCTGTTATGCCACTAAATCCACCATTAGTAGTACCGTATCCAAAGATAGCTTTATCACCACCGTACCCTGCGCCTCCAAGCTCTTGTCTTGCACTTCCAACACCAGCTGTATCATTAGCAACTATTCCTAGATTTGATACTAAATTAGTAATTGACGATGGACCATTTCCATATCCAAATATAGCCTTATTACCACTTCCTATAGGATCAGGTATTAGTGTCATCCCACCTGTAAATGTCATTCCACCTGTAAATTCCATAATATTTTGTCCTTAAAATAAATCTATATAGCCTTTTAATAACCGGCGCCTGCTAATTGAGTTCTAATAGTACCAACACCACTAGTATCACTAGCAACAACACCTGTGTTTGATACTAGATTAATTATTATATCATACAGAAGCCCAAATGCAAACATTGCTTTATCACTGCCGTACCCAACAGCCGCAAGGTCATTTCTTGCAGTACCAACACCGGTCGTATCACTAGCTACTACCCCTGTGTTTGATACTAAATTAGTTATACTTGAGTAGTTACCGGGGACGTCCCCATATCCAAATATAGCTTTATCAGTTCCATATCCGACGGCTGCTAGGCGTCGTCTACCTGTACCTACACCCGTAACGTCATTTCCTACAACACCTGTATTACTTACTAAGTTAGTCATTGATACATAAACTGCATTGTCATCCCATCCATAACCAAATATGGCTTTATCAGTTCCATAGCCCGCTGCCGCTAAGTCACTTCTTAGTGAACCAACTCCTGCAACATCATTTCCAACAACACCGGTGTTAGTTACTAAGTTAGTTACTGATGTCCAAAAACCTTCAGCGGGAGATACAGATCCATAACCAAAAATAGCTTTATCAGTTCCATAACTGGCAGCCGCAAGATGATTCCTAACAGTACCAACTCCGGTTGTATCACTAGCAACAACACCGGTACTACTTACTAAGTTAGTCATCGATACAAATGTATCACTTGTATCCCGACCATATCCAAATATAGCTTTATTACCACCGTAATTTGCGGCAGCTAATGAATATCTAGCAGTACCTACTCCTGTCGTGTCATTAGCCATTACACCGGTATTACTTACTAGATTAGTAATTGATACGCTACTACTAGCAGAGCTACTAGTAGCTCCATATCCAAATATAGCCTTTGTGGCACCACCTCCACCACTTGGTTCAGCAAACGTCATACCACCCGTAAATGTCATTCCGCCAGTTAATTCCATAGTATGTTACCCTTTATGTTATTTATCAAGGTAGCATAGATACCAAAAAAGCACTACGAATAGTGCTTGATTGTAACTTCCCATCCCGTTGAGATATTGTATTTATCTTATCTTACGCTTTTTGCCACCAAGTTGCCAACCATCATCTAAGTAACACTGTAGTGTATCTTTCTTTACTTTCTTTTCTGTATTGTCTTTGTTGATACTGATACAACCAATATTAGCTTTTGCTACATTAGAACCATGTCCTTCTTTTTTCTTTATACCTTTAGAATTTTCTGATATTTTTATTTTTTGTTCTTCACTCATTGGACCTTTTAGTTTACCTTTTAGTGCTATGCTTTTTTTCAGTTTTGCCTCATCACTATCTTTTCTTCCAGTTACTTTTGCTATTCTTTTTTGTTGACCTTCTGCTTGTTTAATAGGATCTATTTTTCTATTTCGAGCCGCATTTTGTAAATTTTCTCTATGCTCATCTGTTATCTCTACTCCACCTTTATTCCACGGCACAAGGTTTTTAGCTTTCATAACTTTGGAATGATTAATTGAATGTTCTATTCTATATGTTTCATATACTCTTGCTGTTATTTTTGTATGATATCGTTGTTGATGTTTATTTTCTGCCTTCATTCCTTTAAGAGCATATAGCATCTTACTTCTATCATCTCCTTCTGTCATTTTAACTAATAACCAATGACATATAAAATGTTCTCTTGCTGTTAGTTCTACTAAGTTTTCTTTGTCATTATTACCACCCATTGATTGCGGGATGATATGATGTAGTTCAGTATAGCCCTCAATAATGCGTTGCTTTGCATTAGAAGTTATCTTGTAATAGAGTTTGGAGTATTTGTTTGTTATCATAATAGTATTTATACATAATCTCACATTTCACTAATTTTAGATACAAAAAAGGGCACTTTCGTGCCCCTTTGTGTTGATAATATCGGTAAAGATATTAAAGTGTAATGAATTTCACTGGAAGGTCAAATTCTGTACAGCTATCTCTCCAACATAGTCGGCAGCATTACCAAAACTCGATGCAGTATTAGTAAGCTCTATGTAGCCATAACGTGTCATAAATGATACGACTGGTTCGAATGTTGATGGATCTAGAACAACACCACTGCTCATCAATGGAATGTATGGGCAATAGAATGCTGCCGCGTCAGTTTCGCTAGAACCTTTATAGCCAACCAATACTGGTGTAGTATCAGGAGCATAACTGTCAACAAACACACGCATAGCGCCGTTCAATGTACCAACGAACTTAGTGTTAGTTGGAGCTTCGAATGTACCTTCTGTAGTACGAGCAAAAGCACTAGTAGTTGCAGACTGTAGAACAGTCAAGGCAGCACTAGAAACAACAGCCCAGTTACCTGCGCCACGACGTGTACGTTGGGCGATCAAGTTAGCAACACGATTGATTAGAACAGCTAAGGCAGCGTGTTCGTCACCAACGTAAGTAGCTGTACCTGATACAGTAGCTTGGTTAAATGTATACTCAGTAGATGCTAGAGTACGCAATGACAATAGAATCTCTTGGTCAATCTCAGCAGTAATCTCTTGTGCAAGAGCTGCCATGATTTCTGCTTCAACGTCAATACCATGTTGAGACTGTGCATCTTGTGCTGCCTCAAATGTCCAACGTGCTTGCAATTTACGTGACTTAGCTTCAACAGCTTGACGTAGAATCTGAACAGAAATCTGCTTACCACCGTTGCCTTCTAGGGCAGCAGTATCGTTAGCAGTATAGTAGCTAGATGTTGTATCAGCTTGTGGTGTGCGTGAATATGCTTGAGCAATCAAGAATGGGCTCAATGCTTCTTGACCAGCTGTTACGCTAGTTTGAGCAGTAGAGTTATCTGTTAATGATTGAGCATAACGAACACGTAGAGTATGAATCTGACCAACTGGTCCTGTCATTGGCTGAACGCCTACCAATTCGTTAGCGATAACGGTTGGCATGACACGACGGATAACTGGAAGAATCACACGGTTTAGTGTAGCGATATTAC
>Ga0208133_1000148_pt1 | contig 27422 bp, 62 predicted proteins | sample ColrivemetaGS535_FD_187595 | JGI IMG/M metagenome (GOLD analysis project Ga0208133, IMG submission 187595) | Estuarine microbial communities from the Columbia River estuary, USA - metaG S.535 (SPAdes) (version 2) | ecosystem: Environmental > Aquatic > Marine > Intertidal zone > Estuary | place... | reverse complement strand
GCTAAATCAATTGATATACTGGATTTAAAAGAAAATGTAGGACTATGTAGAGGTACTAATTTAGGAGTTTATAATGCGAAGTATGATTTAGTTTTAATAGTAAATGACGACAATGTGTTCCCACAAAACTGGGATCTATCATTACTAGAATCTTACCAACCAAACTCAGTAATATCTCCAAATCAAATAGAACCCACACCTAGTATGTTTCCTCAATTTATGATTGAGAATTTAGGAAGAGATCCTAAAACATTTGATTTAGAGAAATTTTGGATGTTTGATTACCATGTTGCCTCAGGGTATAAAGTAGACGAAACTGGATCTACACTACCTATCTTTATGTCTAAAATAGACTATTTAAAAGTAGGTGGTTGGGATGAAAATTATGAACAGGGAATGGTTGCGGATTGGGATTTCTTCCTTAAATGTCAGTTAATAGGAATGAAGATGATTAGAACATACGAATGTCACTTTTATCACTTTGCTTCTATATCTGTAAATGGAGAAAAAAGAAGACAAGCTGAAATGAATGGACATGAATACGCTAAGTATAAATGGGGTTCTTACATAAAACATAACCCAGAAAATAACTTAAAATATATTTAAAATTAGGCTTCTTCAATAATTATTAGTATATTTATAAAAAAGAAAATTATGTTAGAATATAAACCTTACTTCTACTGCTCCAAATTTGATACAAATAAAGAGCCACTAGACAAAATACTAGCATTCAGCTATGAAAGTGCTTTAGAGCATTTTGCTACTCGCAAACAACTAAGACAAGAAATATTTTTAGAATTATACGAAATAGTAAACTCATATGAAGAAACTGAATCTAAATAGTTTTGGAAAGAAATTCAAAATTAATAAACGAGCTAAAAAGGAAAAAATTCTATCTGAGGAACAAATGTTCGTCAATATAGTATATACTTTAGAGTTATGTTGGGGTAAATCAAACAAACTATACGATTTGTTTAAAATCAATATCCTAGAATATGAAGAAGATTATTATCAAGTAATTGAGGGTCTAATTCAATTGAAGTATGGGTTATGGAAAGCAGAAATCATATTGTGGTATATATTTGGAAGAATAGATATAGATAATAAAATGCACCCACTACTAATGCAAAACGAAGGGGAAGAAGAAAAAGAAGTATTCCTTAAAACACCATCTGAATTGTGGGAGTTTTTAATTGAATTAGAAAAAAAGAAAAATCAAGAATAAAAGTTATGAAAAAATGTATATCATGTGGAGAAGAAATCCATCCAAAACGCTTAGAAATCCTCCCATCAGCAACTCGATGTGTTGCTTGCTCAAATACAAAAGCAAAAGCAGGCATCACAGTTACTAAAGGAGAAGGCGATCACACCTATAACGAAACAATCATCATGGAACATGATGAATATGTTAAATTTAAGGAATCTGAGGTAAAAACTAAGAGAGTGGATGAAATAGTCCATCCAGATGACTTTGAAGAAGAAATAGATGAAGTAGAAAACGACGAAGTAGATCCAACCGAATTATAAAATGCCTAAAGCAAAACACCTACTCAAGGAACAAATATTAATGGCTATGAAGAACACGAAATCAAATCGTGCTGCTGCTAGGTTTTTAAATTGTTCATATACCCACTATAAAATGTGGGCAAAGCGATATAACGAATTTGATGGTGGTAGAACATTGTTTGATGTTCATTACAATCAAAAAGGTGTAGGTATTGCTAAGTGGGGAAATGTTCGCAAGAAAAAGAGTATTTGGAGTGTATTAGATGTAGTTGAAGGTAGAGTATCTCACACCCATTTCAAGCCACAGGAAATCAAGAAACGAATGATTGAAGAAAGCATTCTTAAAGAAGAATGTGCGATGTGTGGTTTCAATGATCGTAGGTTAACTGATTATAAAATGCCTTTAATATTAAATTTTAAAGACAACAATCCAACCCATTACAATTTAGGTAACATTAGATTTCTATGTTACAATTGTTACTTTATTAATCATGGAGATATTTTTAATAAACAAGACATAAATCAATTGGAAACTCACGTCCCAACAAACGGAACTACTGAGGCGATTGATTTTCAGTTAGATGACTATCAGTTGGCTCAATTAGAAAAATTAGGGCTGTATCAACCACCAAGAGCAGAAGATGATGGTTCTGAGTTTATTTCGAGGATTTAGAATATTTATGATTGATGAAAAACAAAAAGCATGACAAACTAGTCAAAGACTACGAAAAGCAAAAGTCTGAACACTTAGATAAATTGGCTACTCGTATGTTAAAAAATGACGAGAAAATGCAGAAACTCAAAGAAAAAAACATTAACCCAAATTTCCTTAACCTATTTTAATTATGAAGCCAAAAGAATTTAAAGTTAAATATCTTGAAGATTTTCAACAAATGGTAGATCAAAAACACTTTGGTATATCTGAGGCGGTTGTAAGTGCGATTTTAAGCAATTTAAAAACGCGTAAAAAACATATTAATATGCTTTCAGTGAAATGTACGGAAGAAAATACTATATTTGATATAACGCTTGAAAAAGCTAATTTTGTCGATACTCTTAAGGAAAATTTAAAATATTTTGAAGAACGTGAATTGTATGAAGAATGCGCAAAAATTCATGAAGGTATTAAATCTTTAAGTGATATTAAATAGTGTTACAATATGTATTGTAAACACACTCAATGGCAAAAGCAAAAGAAACATCGTCTCGTGGAGTTCTAGAAAAACGACACACTAAACGTCCTGGTATTCACAGTAAAAAAAGAAACAGCGTACATAAAGTAGGCAAAAACTATAGAAAAAAGTACAGAGGTCAAGGAAAATGAAAAAATCAGAACTAAAACAAATCATTAAAGAAGAGATTAGTAAAGTTATATCTGAAGCTCCAATAGCTGATGAGTACTTTGACGTGTATATTGCAAAGCAAGATGCTGTAGTTAAAAATCTTAACAGAACCAGAAAGGTGCAAGTACCTAAAGGAACTGTAATATCTGCAGCTGGTGGTGGTGTTTGGCGATCAGTTAATGGCAAAATTCAAACAGGAATTGAATCTCTTAAAAATAATAGTGCGTTTGAAGTTGTTAATAACCCAATCCGATCAGTTGTAGTGGATCTTGAAAATGATATTGAAAATTGGGGAGAAGATACTAATAGCCTTATTGAAAAAGATCCTGCTAATGCTAAAAAAATTATTGCGGATCGATTAAAAATAGTTAATAGCATTAAAAACTTAATAAAATGAAGAAATCGGAATTACAAGCTCTAATTCGTGAAGAGGTTAGAAAAGTAATTAAAGAGAGCGTTAAGACTACCAATCCTGAGATTATCAGACAAAACCATGATGAGATACTTGATGGGTTTTATGCTTTTAAAGGAGGTAGTTCTTTTGGCAAAGGTACATCTTCTTACATGGGAGGAAGTGAGTACAGTCAATTTGATCCAGATAAAGCAAAACCTATACTCTATAGTCCCACCGAAGCAGACATAAAAAAGTACAAAAAAGATGGTTATGTTATCGTAAGTATTATCGACGGAGAACCTGAGATAGCAGAGTATTAAAACATCCCACTATGAAAAAATCAGAGCTACAAAAGATCATTAAGGAAGAGATTCAGAAAGTATTGAAGGAAGAAGGATCAGTAATCTGGTCTGCTTTTCAAATGGTTAAAATATACAAGTTAATGAAGAGCAAAGGCTTTGAGCCCAAAGTCAATGAAGGAAACATGTTCAATATAAAAACCATTGAGATAGCAGTTCCCGGAGCAGGAATGATGAAAATAGCTAGAGATGGTAACTTGTATGGCGATTATAATTGGGGAGCTGACGTAAAAAATGAAATGGAATTACTCAAAAAGATTGAAGATTTTAAGGTAGACCAAAAACAATATAACTAAATGAAAAAATCAGAACTAAAACAGATAATCAAGGAAGAAATCGAAGCAGCATTAGCTGAGGATTTAAATAATAAAAAAGGTAGACGTTTTATTCCTACCGTTATTCCATTCCCTAAAAATATCCGTGATCAATTTGCAGAACATTTTAAATTAGTAAAAGGAACTGATGGAGATTATAAATTATATATTTCTCCAATGATGAAAGTGGCATTAGAAGGAATACAACGTGGTAGAACTTCACAAGATACTAGATCAAGAGCTGGAGACTTAGTTAATAAAATATCGGATAAAATCCCCAACAATGTTAGAGCTATATTAAAGAATTTTTCTGATAAATTGAATCCAAGTGTTAACATGTACTCAGTAAATAGTAAAATTGCTGACGTTAAAGATGGAGATATCAATTTCTACAATCCAAGTAATCCTCAAACCGCTGATAAAGCATATGATCCAATCATCAGTGAAAACACTGAACACTACATGTTCTTCGAAAATCTAAAAATCATTAAAAATGGCGTTGATGCTATGCTTCAAATGGATAAAATGAAGATTGAAGGTTTATTATCAAATGGACATGACTGGGCAAACGATCACATAGCAACATCAAAAGACGATGTTGAAGAAGTATACAATTTTTTAAAAACTAAAATGTCATCAATGAACGAAAAAATGCTGTCAGATAAACAAAAGAAAATAGCATCCGCTGCACCACCTAAAGATAAAATAACAGGTGCCGATTTCGCGGCTTTACGTAAAAAATAAATTAAAGGGCTTGGATTACCAGGCCCTCTTTTGTATATTTACATCAACCAAGAAAAATAAAAGTTATGAAAATTCAAGAAGATGTAACAGTATTCCCAACACGCAAATTTTATGTAGATGTTGACGCTAAATTTACTAACTTTACTCCGAAATGTCGAGTATTACCTGTAGCATATTACGAAGATCCAACAACACATTTTGAATTGAAAAAAATATACGCACCCGGTGAAAAACGTACATTCCCAAATGGTGGATTTGAGGTGTATGGTCCTGATGGTGGTGTTTATAATTATGACTTAGATCAAGTAGTAGTACACCCATATCAATTAAAAATGATGAAATACTTTACCAAAACTGAGAATGTAGTTAAGGAAAAAGTATCTACTGGAGTACCAGGAAAGCGTGGTCGCCCATCAATTGACCCATTACTTAAAAAAACATTAACAGCGTATGTTCCAACTGGTGGTTCACGAGGTCGCAAGCCAATGAACCCAGCATTAAAAGCCATTAAAGACGCAGAAAAAGCAGAACGTACTAAAAATAGCAATGGAAAGCGAGGAAGACCATCTAAAGCGAAAGTTTAATATATTTATATTAAATGAATGACGAATATCAAACTAGACAATTTTTTAACATGAAAAAATCAGAATTAAAGCAAATCATAAAGGAAGAAATACGCAAAGTATTAAATGAAAACGAACCACCTGAACCAGTAGCGTACAATAATGGATTTAACCTTTATGATACTAAAGAGGACTTTGAAAAAGCTCTTGATTATTATTGGGGCAAAGACAAAGAAGATTGGGAATTAGTTGACTATAATGAAAAGTATGGGGGTGGTGAAATTGGTGATGATATGTCGTATAGAATAGGTAACTTTATTATAGGAAGTTGGAATGTTGAACGTGAACATCCAGGAGGAGTTAATACAAATACTGGCTCTGGTGAGCAAGATTTAGTATATCCAAAACATTCTAGAAAAGACTAAACATGAAACACTCAGAACTAAAACAAATCATAAAAGAAGAAATACGTAACGTACTAAACGAATCTGACTACGATCAAGCAATGCAAAATCTAGCTAGAAAAGCAGATATTACTTTATCTAAACCAGCTGGTAGAAACAAATTTCGTACTGAAAAAGAATATACAGTAGGATATACTTGGAGAAACGGAGAAGATTATGAAGATGAAGTTGTAACTGTTAAGGCAAACACTGAAGAAGAAGCAATTGCTAAAGCAAAAGAAGACGCTCCACGTTTAGCTCAAGTAAATGGAAAATTTGAAGTAATTAAGTAAGTTTAGAGGGCCTGGCTTACCAGACCCTCTTTCGTATATTTAAGTAAATAAAAAATAAAGGTTATGAGATTCTTAATTGGGTTACTAAAATTGTTAGAAGGTTTTATTCTATTTTACCTAGCATTTATGTTTATTAAATGGTATATAAAAGGACATTTCGGAAAGTATTTTATATTGTTTTGGGCTTGGACCATATTTTCCATTTTCTTTAACATAAGTGAAACAAAGAGATTAAATGAAAAATACGCATCCGACCCTAGATCAGGACAAGAAATTTGGACTGAAAATATGAAAAATTATGATTTAGTAAGAGGTTATTAATTAAATATATAAGTTATGATAAAACAAGAAATCGTTACAAAAACATTCAAAAGCAATGACGGTGTAGTTAGTACTTGGTATTACGAAAAAGATCGTTTAAATTTGGGTCCATTCAAAGTCACAATCGACTATCCTAAGGACTGGACTTCACTAGAAGAGGATTTAAAAAAATCAAACAAAAAAGTATCTAAAACCCAACAAACTTGGATCAATCCAAACAATGGTAAAGAAGTAGGATATACTCGTGCAAAAGCATTGGGTTTAATTTAATAAAATAAATAAAAGTTATGAAAAAAGAAAAAGGTGTTTTTACAAAGACATGGGAAGATGCTCGTCAATTGTTAGCAGAGAAAAATTTCGAAAAAGCAGAAGAAACACTAGATCAAGGTATTTTATTATTAATGAAAGCCTATGAAAGTGGAATTCAAGACAAAGATTTAATTGAAGGAGTTAAAAAAGAAACCTGGCACGAACGCTTTTGGGTTGCAACCCAAAACTACATTTGGCCACTAAGACATGACTATGAAGAAAACTGGAAGTGCGACTAAACGAAAGGCATTTCAATTGCCTCCCACATCTCCTCTCTATATAATAGTAGCAGATAATGGACAAGTATGGACTGGTATCAAAGGAGATGACTTAGCATTTAGTGATAACTGGAACGAAGCCAAACCACTAGAAACTGACATTCAATTTGGACATCTAAAAAGAATGACGTATCTTAAATTAGAAAAACTATTTTTATGAGTGAGAAAAGAGGAAATACAGGTAAATTAATTTACGACTTTAACGTAGCAGCACATCTAGAAGTACAAGTAGGTGAAATGTGGTGTCGTGTTACTGCTAGAGATTTTAGATCGTTTAACGGAGCAAGACGTATTTTTGACGTACCATACGAAGGTCCAATATATATGTTTGCCACAAACACTGTAATTAAAGAACCAACTAAACAAGGATTGGTGTTTGTAGATGATGTAGATCCTAATTCATTATGTAATAAAAGAGTAAGTGAAAGAAATTAAATTAAGGTTGATTGGGGAATACTGCTCATGCGGGAGAGGGGGTTAAAAGCCAAAGTAATGCCAATCGTAAAAGTAGATGTCCACTCACCCATCTTCTACTTTCCTTTATTTTAATTTGGAAAATTAAATTATTTAATTTATATTTAAAATATGACAAAAGCAGATATAGTACAAAGATTATTAGATAAACAAGAAATCACAGCAGAAGAAGCAGTAGTGTTGTTATCGTTAAATGAATTGAAATTGGAAAAAACATATCCAAATATATATAATCCAAATCCTTGGTTTGGACTATATCCTCCATCAATCAATAACCCATATACAGTTACAGCAACAAAACCATATATAAACCAAATAAATAATAAAGATGAGTAAATCAAACAGCAAGTTAAAAGTGAACACATTAAAAACATGGTTAGAAGATTTAAGAAAAAATTCTAAAACTAAAACAAACAAAAGTTATGAAAAAACATCTACCCCTACCTATTCCAAGCGATAGTGCTTGGGAAAGAAGAACATGGAAATACTATACACCAATTTGGTTTAACGAAATTGTAACAGGTATCTCAAATCTTATTAAGTGGACTCCTACTATCTATAAAGATAGAGATTGGGATGATCACTATATCTTTGAAATGTTAAAGTTTAAATTGATTCAACAACGTAAAGAGTTAGTTGGAGCAAATAGACATACAGGAATAGAAGATACAAATCGATATATTACTCTTTGTTTGAATTTGATTGAACGTATTCAAGAGGAAACATACAATTTAGAATATCAGGATTATGTTAGAGAAAGAATATGGTTCACAGATAATGGAGACGAAACATCTACTCTTAACTCAGAAATTGAATATGAAAATTTTACTGGTTTTTTTTTAAAATATCAAATTCAAACAAAACGCTTAGTAGAAAAGAATCCTGAATTAGCATTAGAAGAAAATAAAATGCGTTTAGCATTACGATTAGGTGACTTAAATCAAAGCCGTTGTCAAACATTACTATTTAAAATATTAAACGAAAAAATAAATACTTGGTGGGATTAATTATGGAAAAAGATTGGGGAGTAAATGATAAATTACTCAAAACATTAGAAGAACAAGTTAAAAAGATTGTAGCCGAGGAAGCTGTAGGAAATGCTATGGATGTTTTAAGTAGATGTACTGATGAAACAATTAGAGAATTTCTGCATTTTGCATTTTTAGAAAATTACAATATAGCTTGTACTTGTTTAGATTTTGCTATTGATAAAAATACAGGTAAACCAATAACAAACTCAACATTTGGACATACTCTAAGTAAAGAAACATTAGATGAATTGTTTGAAGCACACGACCCAGAAGACTTTATAAATGAAGACTCTGCAGATTGGGAAAGAGCATCACTAGAAGACTATATAGACGAGGGTACTAATGAAGAGTATTATGAAGTATCACTAGATTATGAAGACGAGGAACTACTAATTGAATTAGAAAGTTGGGATCACACATGCGGTGATGGTTGTTGTTTTACTTATGGTGTAAATATATTTGTAAATGGTGAAAAAATTGAAGGTGAAGACGGAACTAACCCACTACAATTACTTAAAGCAGTACTAAATAAATTAGGATATACAAACATAAGAGTAGAATATAAATAAAATGGAAAAAGAAAAAACATGTGACCGCTGCCACCAACCAGTATCTGAATTAAACAAAACATTTAGAGCACTGTATGAGGGTCCTGAAATAGAAGAATATGAACAAATATTAGATGAATATACTTCTGAAGCACACCCAGGTGAAATATGGGAAGATAATATAAATGAACTAGAAGCAAAATACGGACCTGAAAAAGTAGATAAAGCATTTTACTATGATCAACTTTGTAATACAATAGGTAGTTCTTGGGAATGTGTAGATTGTATATGTAAATAAAATGGTAAATCTAAAAACACTAATAATAGGAATGGTATTTGGACTCATAGCTCAAGTACTAACATTTTTTCAGTTACAAGGACAAATAAAATATGAGTGGTTTAAAAATCATTATTGGGTAATAGTGTTAATAGGTATTCCTATATCAATGGCATTCATGTACTCAGTAAAGAATATGATAATAGCATTTGATGGACAGATGTGGCCATCAAGACTAATTGGGTTTAGTATAGGAGCAATATCTTTTACTTACTTGAGCTACATTATATTCAATGAACCTATCACATTAAAAACATTAGTGTGCTTAGGACTAGCAGTTATAATATTATTAATACAATTATTTTGGAAATAAAATGGCAAATTTAATTAGAGAAAATATTGATAGATGGTTTGAAAACAACTTAGATGTTGATAATAGAACTTTGTTTATGGGTTCAATTAAATCTACTTCAGACGATTATGAGTCAGGAGTAGACAACTTTATGGCAGAGTATTTTATTAAAGGAATGCATGTTTTAGAAAGTAGAAACAAAAACGCCATTACAATCATCATGAACAATCCAGGTGGAGATTACTTACATGGATTAGCAATTTATGATGCTATTAAATATTCCTCTTGTCATTGTACAATTAAAGTGTATGGACATGCTATGAGTATGGGTAGTTTGATTTTACAAGCAGCAGATGTTCGTATCATGATGCCTAACTCTAAGTTCATGATTCATTATGGGTATGATGGAAGAAACGATCATTCAAAAATAGTAGAAAGATGGGCTGATGAAGGAAAACGTTTAAGTTATGAAATGGAAAATACATACCTAGATGTTATGTTAGATAAAGAGGAAAAAATAGGACATGGTTACTTAGCAAAACATCTAAGTGAAATCATGACTAGACAAAACGCATTTGGATATCCACCACCCATCTCTAAAAGCTACTCATTTAGTAAAGTACTTAAAAACAAGCGAGAAGAAGTTAGGCTTATATTAAAAGAGATGTTAAATTTCGACACCATTTTGAATGCAGAAGAAACAGTAGCCTTAGGGTTCGCAGACGAAATATTTAAAAACAAAGACATATGAAATTTATAAGTATATCAGACACACACTCAAAACACAATCAAATCCCATTAGAATGGCTTGAACCAGCAGATGCAATTTTACATGCTGGAGATATTTCAAGTATGGGTTATGATAGAGAAATCTACAATTTTTGTTCTTGGTTTTCTAAATTAGATCAATACAAACATAAAATATTCATTGCCGGAAATCACGATTGGGGATTTGAAAGAAATCCAAACGACGTTGCCTTAATACTTAAAGAATTTCCAAACATCACTTATTTACAAGATAGTAGTGTTGAAATAGAAGGTATTAAGATATATGGATCTCCTTGGCAACCAGAATTTTGTAATTGGGCTTTTAATTTAGAAAGAGGAGCAGAAATTCAAGAAAAATGGGACATGATTCCAACTGATACAGACATCTTAATCACACATGGTCCTGCTTATGGACGTGGAGATTTTATACCTGGACCTAGAGGAGGATATGTAGGATGTAAAGATTTATTGGATACTATTGCAACTAAAGTAAAACCTAAAGTACATATTGCTGGACATATCCATTGTGGGTATGGAGAGTCGTTTGCAGGAGATACTCATTTTATTAATGCAGCTACTTTAAACGAGCAATATATAGTTACAAACCCACCAATTAAATTTGAATTATGAAAAAACTGATTTTACTTTTACTTTTTCCTTTATTAACAAGAGCACAAACATGTTTACTTGTATATGACTATATGGAAACATATACTTGGTTTGGTGATTGGAATACACTTGCTAATACAGGATTTTATACAAATTACTTTGTATCATCAAATGCAAGTGCTGCTTTAATAGGAGCAGGTAATGGATCGTCAGGTTTAGAGTCTGCTATTTATGTTTTACCAAATGTAACAGGACTAAATACTATATATGCTCATAAACTATCTTTTAGATTAGCTTCTTATAGAGTATCAAACCCAACAGCTGCCACTGCTGGAGTAGATGGAGCTGACTATGTTGATGTAAGGTATTCAACAAACAATGGAACAACTGCATTTACTGAAATGCGAATAGCTGGAAATGCAAATGCGTATTGGGATTACAACACAGCAACCGCAGCCAAAATAGCCTCAGGTGCAATGACTACTTATGCCCCAATAGCAGGAGGAAATCGAACAGCAATAGGAGATGGGTACTCTGTAATAGAATTGACTATACCTGCAGGCGCAACTCAACTAGCATTTAATCTAAATTGTAGAATGAATTCAGCAGGAGAGGAATGGTGGATAGATAATGCTGAACTAATTCAGTTAGGACCTTGTGTTGTATTACCAATTGAATTAATTGATTTTAGTGCGGTATATAGAGATGATGGAACACATATAAATTGGCTAACTGCCACTGAATTAAATAATGAGTGGTTTGTTATTGATAAATCTACTGATGGATATAGTTGGAAAGAATTTGATAGGGTAAAAGGACAAGGTACTGTAAACACACCTACCTCCTACCAATTAATAGATACTGATGTTGTACAAGGATATAACTACTATCAATTAAAGCAAATAGACTTTGACAAACAAGAAACATATTTAGGCATTGTTTTTGTTTATATAGATTTTTCTAAAACAAAAAACATATTAATGATTATAGATATACTTGGAAGAAATATAGAAAATTTAGAAGAATATATTGGAGTATATATAGTAATATATGACGATGGAACAACTAAAAAATATGTAAATAACTAAAGTATTTCTCGTATCCTGTGAATATTTATAACAAAAATATAAAATGGGATTAACATTAAGAAATGTAAAAGGTGAAGCGCTGACATACACCGAAATGGATAACGACCTTCTTTACCTAGAAAGTTTAACAGGTAGTATGGTCAGTACAGCAAGTTTCAATGCATATACTGCATCTTTAGGTTCTGGGTCGTTCTCAGGATCTTTTACTGGCTCGTTTGGAGGTGTATTTACAGGAACTTTTTCAGGTAGTATAGATCCATTTCCATATACAGGAAGTGCTGTTATAACAGGTAGTTTAGATGTTACTGGAAGTTTTAGTAGTGGGGAGAATATTGTTGCATCTGGTTCTTATTCACACGCTGAAGGTAGTTATACTCAAGCATTAGGAGATTACTCACACGCAGAAGGTAATAGTACAACTGCAACTGGGTATTATTCACACGCAGAAGGTGCAGGTGCAATATCATCTGGTTCGTATTCACACGCTGAAGGTGATGGTACAATATCGTTGGGTAGTTTTTCACATGCTGAAGGTCAGTTAACTGTATCACTAGGATTAGGTTCACACGCTGAAGGTTCTAATACAATAGCATCTGGCTCTTATTCACACGCTGAAGGCGAAAGTACAGGAGCAACAGGATATGCTTCACACGCTGAAGGTGTAAATACAATATCATCTGGCTCTTATTCACACGCAGAAGGTTATACCACCATATCAACAGGTGACTATTCACACGCTGAAGGAAATGGTAGTCAAGCTATAGGAGCTATATCTCATGCAGAAGGAGAAAGTACTCAAGCAATAGGATATGGTTCACACGCTGAAGGAGAAAATACTCAAGCAATAGGAGTAGCTTCGCACGCAGAAGGAATTAGTACTCAAGCAATAGGAGATAATTCACATGCAGAAGGCAATTTAACTCAAGCAATAGGAAGCTATTCACATACTGAAGGATATGGTACATTAGCCTCAGGCTCTTTCCAACATGCCTCAGGTTTATACAACACCCACAACAATACATCAAGTATCTTTATAATTGGTAATGGAGTAGATGATGCAAATAGAAGCGACTTAGCTTTATTTAACTCAGAAAGTATTACTTTCAATGCCCCAATCACTGGTTCATACTTTTTAGGTACTGCCTCATACGCAGCAAATGCAGCAAACGCTGCTCCATCAGATGGTACAGATACAGCAATTACAGCTTTAGTAGCTACAACAGCAAACATAGCATCTGTAACTTACAGTAACGGAACAAGTGGAGTAGGAGCAACATTAACTAGAACAATAAGTGGTTCAATAAATCCATTTCAAGGCCAAACATTACTTTCAGGAAGTAGAATGTTATTGATATCTCAATCAGCAGGTGTTCAAAATGGTGTATATAATTTAACTCAAACCGGTTCAGCAACAGCACCTTACATTTTAACTAGAACAACTGACTCAGACAATCCAGGAGAATTGGATGGGCAATTAGTAGTAATTACTACAGGTTCATTACAAGGTACTTTCTTTAGTCAAACAGCTGCTTTACCAACTGTAGGTTTTGTTGTTTTAACTTACAACACACTAACAACTGAAAGTAGAGTAGTTTATCAATCTACAACAGGAACTCAAACCCAATACAACATACCTTTTTATACAGGAACATCTACCTCAAGAACATTAAGTAAAGGTTCTACTAACTTTATTTATGATGGTACTACACTTACTTTACTTTCTAACTTTAGACATGGAACCAATTCAACATCAGGTTTAAATTCATACGCTCAAGGTCGTTTTACAACAGCATCAGGAAACTATTCACATGCTGAAGGTTTAGGAACAGTAGCAGCAGGAGTAAATTCACATGCTGAGGGGTTAAGTACAATTACCTCAACTTTAGGTACTTACTCACATGCAGAAGGTTCAAGTACAGTAACATCTGGTTCTTACTCACATGCAGAAGGTGCAAATACCATAGCAAGAGGATTAGCATCACATGCTGAAGGTACATTTACAATAGCTTCTGGTTCTTATTCACATGCTGAAGGATATTTAACAACTGCCTCTGGTCAATATGCACATGCTGAAGGATCAAGTTCAATAGCATCCGGGATATCATCACATGTAGAAGGATTTTTAGCAACTGCCTCCGGTCAATATTCACATGCAGAAGGACGTTTAACTCAAGCTATAGGAATTGGATCACATGCAGAAGGTTTATATTCATATTCATCTGGTTCTTTTTCTCATGCTGAAGGAAATGACACAGTAGCAATAGGAGATGGCTCACATGCTGAAGGAAATGAAACTCAAGCAATAGGAGATGGCTCACATGCTGAAGGTGAATTAACTCAAGCAATAGGAGGTTTATCGCACGCTGAAGGTAGTAATACTCAAGCAATAGGAGGTGGCTCACACGCTGAGGGTGCATATACATTAGCCTCAGGTTCATATTCACATGCTGAAGGTTCATATACATATTCATCTGGTTCATATTCACATGCAGAAGGATCAAGTTCAATAGCATTAGGAGATACTTCACATGCTGAAGGTTTAGGTACAGTAACATCAGGTTCTTATTCACATGCTGAAGGTGAAAATACCATAGCAAAAGGATTAGCATCACATGCTGAAGGTATAGAAACTCAAGCAATAGGTCAATATTCACATGCTGAAGGTACAGAAACTCAAGCAATAGGAGTTGCTTCACATGCTGAAGGTAATGCTACTCAAGCCTCAGGTTCTTTTTCACATGCTGAAGGTGTAGAAACTCAAGCAATAGGTCAATGTTCACATGCTGAAGGTGATGGTACTCAAGCAATAGGAGTTGCTTCACATGCAGAAGGAAATACCACAATAGCTTCTGGTTCTTATTCCCATGCTGAAGGAACAGGTTCAATATCATTAGGATTGTCTTCACATGCTGAAGGAGCTTTTACTTTAGCAAAAGGAGATTACTCACATGCTGAAGGATTTTTATCAACTTCTTCAGGTATTTTTTCACATGCTGAAGGTAGAAATAATAAAGCATCAGGTTCTTACTCACACGCAGAAGGATTTCAATCAATAGCATTAGGAGATTATTCCCACGCTGAAGGATCTGGAGATGCTTTAGGAACATATTCACATGCTGAAGGATCAGGTACAGCAACAGGAGCATTATCACATGCAGAAGGTTCAGAAACTATAGCAATTGGACAGGGTTCACATGCTGAAGGTCAAGGCACAATATCTTCTGGTTCTTACCAACACGCCTCAGGTAAATATAACACACATGGAGACGACACATCACTATTTATTGTAGGAAATGGAACAGCAGATGGATCTAGATCAGATGCATTTAAAGTTAGAATGTCAGGTTCAATTGTAATGCCTACCACTCAATCCATTGCACCAGCTTGGACAGGAGTAGATGGAGAAATAGTTCCAGCTACAGTAGGAGGAGTATATAGTTTGTATATGTGGATGAATGGAAATTGGAGAAGTAGTTCATTTTCTTAAATTTAAATTTGGCTTCCTTAATTTTATTTCTTATATTAACGATGTTAAAAAAATAAGTTATAAATTAAAAACCAAAAACAAAATGAAAACAAAATCATTAAAAAAACGAATGAACCGCACCGCAGTATTAAGTTTTTACAATGCTCGTAAACGTAATGGAGACTCTACACGCTTATCAGAAATGACTGGCTTATCAACATCACACATTTCAAATGTGACTGCAGGTCGTAGAAGTGTAAATATTGAGTTAGCAGATGCTATGTATTCTATTTCTCGTAAACGAGTTAAAGCTACAGCTTAATTAATTATTCAGTAGAATATCAAGGTGGACCTAAAAGTCCACCTTTTACATTTTTACTTGGCTTCCAAAATCCTTGAACGTATATTTAAATAAAAAGAAAATGGGAAAAATAATATTAGAATTTGATAGTGTAGAAGAAGCAGTTGATGCACAAAACGCACTTGATGGTTATAAATGGAAAATGGCGATGTGGGACTTAGATCAAGAACTACGTAGTACAACTAAACACGGTAAAAGTGTTATCCATAAGGAATCAGAAGCACCTGAGTTTGAGATGGATATTGCTGAAAAATATAGAGAGATGATTAGAGAGATTATAGAAGGATATGGACTTAATTTAAACGACTAACATGAAAACTAAAGAAGAAATAGACGAGTTATACCACAAACTATACAGTATTAGTATTGATGGAGAAGATAATTTACATTATTATTCATTTGTAGATGGCTACAATAAATGCCAAGAAGATGTGATTGAGCTTTTAAAAGAAGAAATTAAAAGCGCTTTTATACATGGTCAAGGTAATGCTCAAATGATGGAAGCTGGATTAGAAAGAGATGAGACTGAAGATTATATTAATTCAAGAATGTTATCACTAAACAAACAAGACAATGGGTAAAATATTATACTACACTTGGATAGGAATTGGAATCGTTATAGGTTTACCAATAGTGTTACTAATACTAATGGGTACATGGATTCACAGTAAATGGCATAACTTAACTTGTAAAAAATGTAAAATAAAATGACAAAATATAAAAAACCAAAATGGAGCTTTCAGTTCTACAAACCATTCTACTTTGAATGGAAGCCAATATACAGAAGTTTACCAGAGCTAATGTGGAAAGATAAATTTGATTCACCACGCTGTGAATTAGAGCCATACTACAAATTTGAATGGTTATGGTTTGGAATCAGAGCACAACAAGGAGATGATGATGAATGGTGTCAGTGGTTGTGGGTACATGAATACAATGATGGCGATGCAGAAAAAGCAAAGCAAACTTGGGGTTGGGTAGATTGGAAAACTAAAGAAAGCACTTGGAACGATAACTATGGAAAATAATAACAATATGAAATACGCTACATACCTAAACGGTCAATTAATACTATCATCTGATAGCATTACTGAATCTATTAAGAAAATCACAGATTACATTCCTGACGAAAACAACGGATGGAATAATTTCTTTAAAGACAATCACGGACATATAGTTAATAACGAAAAAGCTACTATAGTTTGGTCATCTAAAATATATGACAATGGAAAATAAAATACCAACAGCAAAAGAGTTTATTGAAATAAATTCTGAAAACTATTCTCTTATTGATATAGAGGGAATAATGATTGAATTCACTAAATTACATGTAGAAGCAGCATTATCAAATGTTGATAGACTTGCTAGTTTAAAATGTAATAATGGAAAAGGATTTAGAGATTTTATAGATGAAAATTCAATTTTAAATGCTTACTCACTAACTAATATAAAATAAATGGAAAATAAAATATTTAAACTTGCAGACATAAGAAAACTAAACAAGCAAGTATCGCTAGGAGAAATAAGTGCACTTAAAATGGTTGAGATACTTAATGAAATGGCTTATGAGTACTATAAAAACAAAGCTCAAAATGTATTAGATGGGTTTACTAACGAAGCACCAGGAGAATATATTAAAACTAATTTTATTGAATTACTAAACAAATACTAATGGAACAAACAGCGATAGAATGGATACATGAGTTATCTAAACAAAGAGAACCAGATAAGTTTGATTGGATACAAGCTAAAATAACAGAACTGAAGCAAAAAAAGACTAATATGAACCCACTTGACCTAATAGACGAACACATCATCATAAGAGAAACAGTTGGATATGAGTTTCTAAATGATGTTGAATTGGTAGATATTCCTGAATTAATGAAGTTCTTAAAGATAGTTTACAATTATAAAAAACTTGCTAGGATTACAGAGTCCTAAAACGTATATTTAATCAAATTAAAAAGATATGACACCAAAAGAAAAAGCATCTGAGTTAATTGTTAACTATCAAACTACAGTTACAAGTTTAGATTATAATGAGGCTAAACAGTGTGCCTTAGTTGTTGTTGATGAAATTATCAAGGAATGTTATAATTGGAATGGAAGTGATAATGTTCAATGGGAAACTAATAGATTTGAATATTGGAATGAAGTAAAACAAGAAATAGAGAAATTATGAGCAAAATAACACAAAATAAATACAGTGCCGACTTAGTTGTTCCAAGAGCAGAACCAAAGTATAAGTACACACTAAGAAGATTAAACGATGGTTTAACTAAAACAGGAAATAGAGTTGATTACGTTGAGTATGATGAAAAAACCAGAGAATATAAAACATCACATAACGATATAAAAGTAGGTCGTTCGTTAATGTTAGAACCACGTATGCAATTCACTTGGTTAACAACTGCTATCACTGAAATAGTAGAGCAGCGAGAAGGATACATTAAATTTCAAACACAAAACTCAACTTACGAATTAATAGGTTAGGCTTCCAGGATTTTTGAATGTATATTTAATCAACTTAAAAAATAAAGGTTATGGAAAAATTATTTAAAACATTATCATCAATTATTTGGTTTGTATTATTTGTAGCATTCATAAGTTGGTATGTTCAAACATGGTTTGGAGCGCTTAAAAACGGAAATATATTGCTTTTTTTAGTAATGTCAATATTGCCAGTATGTGTTGCTTACAATATGTGTGTAGAAGCATTTGCACCAAATGTATATCATGATATGGTAGATGCTCAAATTAACGCTTGGAAAAATCAATAACTATGGAAAAACGATCAAAACACCCAGGAGATGTAGCAAAATGGATTGAAAATATATTCAATTCATGTACAAATGTAAATCAATTGTTAGTAGCGGAGAAATTATCAACATCGTTTGATAAAATGTATAGACATGAAAAACTATATCGTTCACATTTAATAGGCATTTCAGAAATGGCTTGGAACAGATTATCAATACCAACTAAATAATTACTAACATGAGCGGAGGACACTTTGAATACCAGCAATACAGAATCAATGATATAATTGAGTCAATTGAAGCACAAATTGATAGAAGTGGTAGAGCGAAAACTAAAGAAGAATTAAGAGAGTGGGGTGGATACGATCCCGAATACTATGAAAAGTATCCTGATGAAAAGTTCTATCATGATTATCCAGCCGAAGTGATTATTGAATTTAAAATAGGTGTAAAAAAGCTTAAGGAAGCTTATATTTATGCTCAACGAATAGATTGGCTGTTGAGTGGTGATGATGGAGAAGAGAGTTTTTTAGAACGATTAAAAGAAGAATTAAACAAACTTAAAAACACATAAATATGGATTTAATCTTAGCATCAATTACAATCGGTCTTGTTATTTATTCAGCTAGATTATATGTTATGAATTTAGATAACAAAAAACAAATTGAGCAAGCCATAAAAGAGTACAAACACCTAAAAGACGACTACTTTGAATTATTGAGAGATTTAAAAGACGAGAAAAACAAAAATTTTTTACTACAATCAGTTATCAAACAACTTAAAAAATGAAAATAAATAAGTTATTCAGTTGGTTTAAAAAGAAACCAATCATCATTCCGCTTACCACAAATGGAAAAGAGAACGGAACATGGATCGAATGCTATAAAAACGACTTAGTATATAAACAACTAATTACGTTATATGGAGATCCTTTACCATCAACAATAGAAACAGTACCTGTAGAGGAAAAATAAAAAAGTAGAAACAACACCTCCCCAGTTTCTTGTTCTGTGCACAGAAAGGATTTATAAGGAGGGTGAGATTGGATGACGTTTATCTTTTGTAATCCGACAATAAACAGAAAAAGATGGAGTCAGGTAGTCGCAATTGGTGGCGCTAGTGTAAAATCTGTAAAAACAGGCACTGCAGTAGGTTCGAATCCTGTCCTGACTACTAAAAAATATAGAAATGGAAAATTACATAGGTCTTATTTTAGATGAAAGAAATGACCACTACACTATTGGTTATAGACAAACATCTGATTTACAGAAACTCAAAGAGTGGAAAAAAGAAATGTTAGAATGCTCTAATGTTAAAGATTGTAAAATACTAAAAGTTGAAGAAATAAAATAGTCAGGTGGCGGAATGGTAAACGCATGAATAAAGGTTAATAGTAAAGATAACGTGAGTAACCTTGAAAGACCCATAAGTATAGCTCATAAGTTATCATACAGGTTCGAATCCTGTACTGACTACAAATAGTAGAGTGGCGAAAACGTATGTTGATATCAACATCGAAGGTTAAACGCGAATCACAAGATGGTTTATGGTGCAGGTTCGATTCCTGCCTCTACTACAAGTGTAGGTTCTTTGACATATAAAAACAAAATAAGCAATATGGAAACATTATCGTTTACTTTTGGAGTACTCTCAGTTATCATTGTTGCGTTTGTAGCAATGTTAGTTTGGGGTATTGTGAAGGTAGTAAAACAGCAAAAACAAATCAACTCAATTTCAAGTGAAATAGAGCGAGTGTGGCAAAATCAAAGTCGCATGAGTGATGAACTTCACCAACGAATAAGTCAACATCAAGATTACTCAATACGTCAAATAGATGAAACTCGATCGTACATCGACTCACGAATAGACAAATTATCAGGCACTTTAGGTGCAAAACAATTAATTAAAGGATAAATTTAACCCGTTGAAGAACCTACACTTTAATTAGGCTTCCAAATCCGTCAAACGTATATTTAATCAACTTAAAAATAAAATACATGAAGAAAATTTTAAACGCATTAGGAAAAACATTAGCATTTTTAGGAATAGGAGCTGCAATAGGTTTGATGCCAGCACTGTTTAACTACTTATTAGGACCAACAGCAGCAATAGTTGTTACGGTAGGAGGTTTAGTATCTGTCTTATTTTACTTAATTTATCAAGCTGAGAAATAATGACATTCAAAGAATTTAAAACAGCAACTGACTACATGCTTGAACATCACAAAAAAGTAATGACAGCATATCAATTAAATATTGATTTAATAGAATTCAGCGACACACAAGAAAAACTACTATCAATGTTATGGAATCAGATACTAACTGATAAAGGTAAAGATTGGTTAGATTGGTTTATGTACGAAAAGGACTATATTGAGGATGGAAAAGGAAGAAAAGAAATGGAAGCATGGGACGATGATGGGCACGAAATATGTAAAAATTTAAAAGGACTTCACACATACCTAACTACACAAAAATATTTCAAGTGTTTAAAATAATAGATAATAGATGGGTTATGGTTTGTCCTAAATGTTTAAAAATGACTAAACCAAGTAACGAATTAAATAAAGCAGAAAAAAATGCAATACAAGGAGGAAAATCCGTTCCTCCCTATTATTGTGAAAAACATAAATTAAAACATAAATGATTTAAGATATGAAAACAGCAATGCAAAAACATTTAGAATGGCTTAAAGCTAGGATGGTAGTGACTGAGCAAATGGAACAGGAACTACTTGATCAAGAAATGAGTCAATTACTAGATGCTTGGGAAGATGGACATGATTCATTCTCTAACAGAAACGGAAAACTATATTACAACGAAACATTTAAAACCAACTAATATGAAAATCAAAACACTAATCATCGCTCTAATGTTAGCGGGCAGTTTATACTCACAAGATGAAGTTAGACGAATATTTTTACATGACACAGTTTTAAATGCTGATTTTACTAGGCGATATAGTTGTTGTTCATTGGCTTTTAAATCACCATTATGTTGTGATGGAGATACTATATGGGTTAATGTAATGTCTGATAGTTTAAACGTAGATAAACGAACATTTAGCTTGTATGCTTACTTTCCAAGAAACATCAATCCAATCAACTCAACAATGTTATTGAATTATGAAGACGGAACAAGTGAAATACTATACCAACCAGGATTCCCTGACGAAAACAATTATGTAGAATACTGGATAGCAACTAGACAATGGAACTATATCTCAACTAAAAAGGTAAAGAGCATTACATTCAGAGGAGTTGGGACATTTAAAGTAAAAGACAAATCATTCTTTATAGATTTTTATAAAAAAGTAATATGAAAGGAACAATACATAAAATAAATCGTGGTTGGGTTGTAAAACAACTAGTAGAAGAAGGCCCAGATGCCAAACTAATTAATCAATATCCATTACACCCAGACAATGTAAAAGAAATAAACGAATGGTCTCAAATGTTTGACAACATTGAAGGTAGAATAGCAAGTAGTCCTGAAGTAGAGTTTGAAATTATAGAAAATCAAGGTGAACCATTAGGTAGAGGTGAACAACCATATAAACAATACGCTAAATTAATACATGAAACTACAAGATAAAATAATTTATTGGTTAATGAAAGTACCTAACTGGGTAGTATACATTACATTACTAGTTGTTACTGCTTTGATTTGGTTGTAGGACTAGGCTTACAGGGTTTTTGAACGTATATTTAATCAACTTAAAAAATAAAGGTTATGGATAAAGAATTTATAACATATGAACAAGCCTTAGCTCTTAAAGAGTTAGGATTTGATGAACCTTGTTTAAAGATTTGGGAAAAAACAATGCTTTTTACAACATTAGTAAATCCTGAAGAATTTAAAAGAGTTGTCTCCGAAAGATATACTAAGGCACCAACATTCTCACAAGCTTTTAGATGGTTTAGAGATGTACATGAATTAGAAGGAGTACCTCAAAAAGCTGATAGTTTTTCTTGGTTTAAATTCTGTATATGGAAATACATAAGCAATGGTAAACATAGAGTTAATGATGCTTTTGGTTTTGAATACAAAACTTATGAAGAAGCAGAACAAGCCTGTTTAGATAAACTAATAGAAATTGTTAGGCTTACAAAACCCTAAAACGTATATTTCAGTATGAAATTTAAAGTAAAACCTAAACCTGAACTTTGGGATAAGAAAACAGTAATTAAATTTGCTTGGTATCCTATAAGAGTAGATGATCTAATAGTTTGGTGGGAAATGTATGAATCAACTTATGTTTATAGAAAAGATTGGCTTTATGGATATTATTGGGTGCTAATCGAAAGAAAGATATTTAATAAAAAATACTAGGCTTCCAAAACCCTAAAACGTATATTTACAGTATGAAATTAAAAACATTATATTCAAGGTCAGTAAATGGTAAAACAAATGAGTTTACTATTGAAATAGAAAACAACAAATATAGAACCATTACAGGTTTTATAGATGGAATTAAAACAACTTCAAACTGGACATTATGTGAAGCAAAAACATATTGTACTGCTGATGAGCAAGCGCTTAAAGAAGCAACTGCTATTCATCGTAAAAAAATGGAGACAGGTTCATTTGAGAATATTGCTGATATAGATACTGAAACGTATTTCGAACCAATGCTCGCAAAAGACTGGAACAAGGAAAAAGCAAAAGTCAAATTTCCTATCTACTCACAACCAAAACTAGATGGCATCCGCTGTATCGTTAGAAAAGATGGAATGTGGAGTAGAAATGGAAAACGAATCATAGCCGCACCACACATCTTCGAAGCACTAAAACCACTATTCGAAGCAACACCTGACTTAATATTTGATGGTGAGTTGTATTCAGATAAGTTTGCTAATGACTTTGACTCTTTATGTTCAATAGTTAAGAAAACAAAACCCACACCTGAAGACATAGCATTGAGTGCTGCTCAAATGGAATATCACATTTATGATTTACCATCACACAAGACAAAATTCTCAATCAGAATAGGAGCATTAAATAAAATACCTTTACCTGAATGTTGTAAAGTAGTTTTAACTGACTTTGTTGAGAATGAAAAAGAATTAATGGAGTTGTATAACGAATATGTTGAAGCAGGATATGAAGGACAAATGTTACGTTTAGATGGTTTATATGAAAACAAACGAAGCAAATCGCTTTTAAAACACAAATCATTTATAGATGAAGAATATACTATACTAGGTGTTGAGGAAGGAATTGGAAATAAAACAGGGATGGTTGGCTCATTTATATTTGAAAGTAAATCAGGTAAACGATATAACTGCTCACCTAAATTTAATTGGGAACGATGTACTGAGATGTGGGAGCAGAGAGAAACGTTGATTGGTAAGCAAGCAACAGTTAAATATTTCAACTTGACACCACAAGGTGTACCTAGATTTCCATATTGTATTGCAATTAGAGATTATGAATAGGCTTCCAAAGTAAATTAATGTATATTTAATTAAAATAAAGGTTATGAAAAAATTAGTAGTTACAGTGTTGTTGTTTATGTCTATGAAAGGATATTCTCAAGATACGGATATAAGATATCACAAGTATTTTAATACATACGATATGTCTGAGCGGTTTAGTAATAAATCAAATAAATGGGTTTCCACTAAGGTAGACAGCATTCAAGATTATTGGAATGTTTTTTTCCATGATGGTGGACCTGGTCCATATGTCATCATTCAATCTCCAGTAACTAATGAATCGTTATATTTTTTTGTTAGTAATTTTGAAGAAATAGAAAAGCATTATAAAATTACTTCATTATATAATAGTGGTGTTAAAATAGTACTTGACTTTTATATTGATAAAGAATTTGAAATAGTTGAAATAAATTGTAGCAAACATTTTAATAAAGAACTAAAAGAATATGTACCTAGTAAAAAATATAGATATAAAAAAATTAGGCTTCCAGATTCCCCAGACGTATATTCAATCAACTTAAAAGATTAATTAACTTAAAAAACAAAAATCATGATAAACTTAAATGCACACAAATTCCTTACTAAGGAAGAAATTAAAGAAAAAGGTAAATCCATTTTCGCCACTGCAGGTGCAGAACACACCTCAGAGAAATACTCACACATCCCAACATATCAAGTTATTGAAGATATGAAGGTGTTAGGATGGGAAGTAGTTGATGTAAAAGAAGTAAAAGCAAGAAAAAATGTTGGATATCAAAAACACTTAGTTGTATTTAGAAACAACGACATTGTTATTAATGGTAAAGATGGAGATACAGTGTTTCCACAAATTCTATTAACAAATAGTTCAGATGGGAAAAATGCATTTAAGTTTCAAGCTGGGATCTTCCGACTTGTTTGTGAAAATGGTTTAGTCATTTCAACTCAGGATTTTGCTAATATGAAGATACGTCACTACGGATACAAATTTGAAGAACTAAAAGCAACAATCACAAACATCGTAGAAAAACTACCACTCACCGTTGCATCAATGAACAAATTCAAACAAATTGAATTGGCTGAGGAGCAAATCGTTGAGTTGGCTAAGCAAGCACTTACTATTCGATTTGGAGAAACTGAAATGAATCGTATTACAGTTGACTACAATGAATTTGTCAAACCAACACGTAAAGAGGATGAAGGTACAGATTTATGGAGTGTGTTCAATACAATTCAAGAAAAAGTAATGGAAGGCGATTTCAATTATGTAGCTGGAAGCAAAGCACGTAAAGCAAGAAAAATCAAGAATTTTAATCAGGATATTGAATTAAATTCTAGATTGTATGAATTGGCTACTACATATTGTCCTAACTAGAGGAAAATAAAATATAGTTGTGTGTGTTTAAGTTGAGAAGAGGGGATAGATTTAATTTATCTCCTCTTTGATTAGGATTACAAGATACTTGAATGTATATTTAATCAACTTAAAAAATAAATGTTATGAAATTAGTAATTAATGGTAATTGGATAGAAAAAAAAAACAATCATTATATACCTGATAGTGTATTTCGTGGTGGAGATGAAAAAATATTTGTTTATAAATTTAAAAAATGTATTATAATGTATGATATAACAGGAGAATTACTTCCTATATTTGAAAAATTTGGAGGAATAGAATCTAGTTATATTGGAGGAAAAGTTACCAAAATATACCTAAACCACCCCAATATTGAATTAATATAAAATATTAGGATTACACAATCAATTGACGTATATTTAAAGTATGAAAAATAAAGACATATTAACAGTGTTTGTTGAACGAATGGCAAAACTTGGAATTGAAGTTAAGTTATGTGGTAACTATCCTTGGATATATCTTGAAGAAATTAATGGTAAACGAGTTAAAAAAGAAGACTACTACTTAGGTAATCACGGTTTTACAATTGCCTTCATTCCACTCAAAGACCAAAAAATGGAAATAACTGACATAAACAAAACAATTAAATTAATAAGAAAATATAAATAATATTAGGCTTCCAAAACCAATTGACGTATATTTAAAGTATAAAAGAAATAAATATTAACTTAAAACCAAAACACACAACATGGAAAAAAAAGGTAGAGGTCGTCCACGTCTAAGCAGACTAGAACCAGAATTCGAACACATTGAAATTGACTTTAGTCAAATCACTAAATTAAGTAAACTAGACATCGACCCTCGAATGATGGAACAGATGGAAAGCGGAACAGTACTTGATTCACTTATATCACACGAAAAAGGTATCCCTGCAGCAACAAACATCATGGTGATAGGAGATCCGGGTGTAGGAAAAACAACTGTATTACTAGATTTACTAGCTGCTACGCAACGTAAAAATCCAGGTAAAAAATGTTTATTCATCTCAGGTGAAATGGGTAAAAAACAAATGTTCAAATATACACAACGTTTTCCTCAATTTGGTACAATCGAAACAATGTTTGTTTCTGACTATACAAATCACAATACAAAAGACGTTATTGAACAGTTACTTACAATTGGTTGGGATATAATTTTGATTGATAGTATAGCTGAGATTATTGAAGGTGTACGTGACGATAACGGATGGGATAGAAAAACAGCGGAATCATGGTTAGTAGATATTTGTGTTCAAAACAACAAAGGATGGAATACAAATAACTGTTACAGTACATTCCTATTAATTCAACAAGTAACTAAATCAGGAGTGTTTGTAGGTAGTAATAAATTAAAACACTTAGTAGACGCAGCAGCTGAAATACGTAGAGAGAGTGTATCACAAGGAGAAGGAACGTATATAGAATTCACCAAAAACAGAAATGGTAGTGTAAATGAAAAATTGTATTTTCAATTGACAGGAACACAAATCGTATATAGCAATATTAAAGCGAAAGAGGAAGAAGAAGTTGATGAAGAAGCATAGTTGTGTGTGTGTTGGAGTGACTCGAAAGAGTTGCTCCTTCTTTTATTAGGCTTACACAACCTTAAAACGTATATTTAAAGTATGAAAAGCAAAGAAGAAATAGAACAGATGGCTGAAAAAGAATGTGTTTGCGATACAAAAGATTGTGTCCATAAGAAATCTTATTTTAAAGGCTACACTCAATGCCAAGAAGATAACAAAGATAAGAAATACTCAGAAGAAGAATTGTTAGATGCTATGTCTTTTGCTGAGTGTTATATTATAGAACATGATAAACCTTTATTTTTAAAATCAAATGGAAAACCTGTACCTGATTGTTTAGAATATATTAAATCACTAAACAAACAAGACTAATGAAAGCAACAACAGATTATATTGAAGTAGCAGAAAAACTTTATAAATATGTAAACCCAACATCAAAAATGAATTGTCCTAATAGTGTTTATATAACAACTGAAAAATGGTAT
>Ga0208133_1000147_pt1 | contig 27602 bp, 36 predicted proteins | sample ColrivemetaGS535_FD_187595 | JGI IMG/M metagenome (GOLD analysis project Ga0208133, IMG submission 187595) | Estuarine microbial communities from the Columbia River estuary, USA - metaG S.535 (SPAdes) (version 2) | ecosystem: Environmental > Aquatic > Marine > Intertidal zone > Estuary | place... | reverse complement strand
TACATCGTCAGTCCCTAAATCTTTTTGATTAATTTCAGTAAATTTAGTTGGATCAAAACCTTCACCTAACAGGTCTGCGGAAGCAATTGCATCTTGAGTTATTGATGCGATTCTTTCCTGAACTTTCTCTATGGAGCTTAGATCAATGGCTTTTACAACCGTAGTGTTCTTAATACCTTGAGCAGCCTTTTTGCCAGTATTAGTTATAACTTCTTTAAGCTTATCTTCTTCAGCATTTTGAACAGTTTCCGAAGACTCTTCAGAGGCTTCTTGGGTTTTCCTTGTCCCTCCGCTATTTCCAGAACGGCTACCGCTACTCTTTACGGTTTCTTTCGTCTCTTCCCCTTCCTGCTGAATAACATCAGCGAGGGTTTCTTGAGTAGTTGTAGCGACAATATCCGTCACTTCATCTACGGCATCTTCTACCTTTGGCGAACCTCTTGTACCATTTGCTGAACCAGCTCTCTTAGTAAGTTTTTCTTTAATGTCTTCCAATGTTGTATCAATCTTTACTGAATTCTCAACAGCATTCATAATATTTTGTCTTAAATTAGTATCTGATCTTTTACCAATTTGTAAGCCATAAAGCTTTGCAATCATTTCAAGTTGATATCTCTTAAGACTTTCAAGACCTTCAATTGTAGGGTTCATTGCTACATCAAAAATCTTTTGTGCGTTTTCTTCTATTTTCTTAACAGCATTCGCAAGTTTGTCTGTCACACTTCTTACCGATCCACCTGGGTTATCTGGTTCAGCAACAATCTCTCCTATATCAGCAATAATCACATCGGAAACAGAAGTTAGATCAACTGATTCTACATGTGAATAAATTATGTCAGTCATTTCCTTTACAGCCCCTGCAAGGTCGACACCAAATTCTTGAAGTAGAATTTTCATTAAAGCGATATCTTCCAGCATCGGTCCAATACCCTCCATTAGATCTGCTATTCCAGTTTCTGCTTCTAATTGAGATATAACGCCACCAGCTTCTTGTATTGATTTCTCTAGTTCTCCTCCTAAAAGTTTGTCAATAAAGTCTGTTTTAAACCGTTGTGCCAATTCCGCAATATCGTCAATGTTAAGCCCTTCTTCTTGCACAATAGTTGATTGTTGCATTAAATCTTGCAATGCTTCAATTTGATTGTTTACGGCTTGGTTAACCAAGTTTCCAGCCGCATTGTTTGCATTATCTGCAGTGGTGTCTGTTCCGTCTGTCGGTTGCATTTGTGCGTCTGCTATTAATGCAAGTTGATTAACAATTGCATCATCAAAAGACTTGAGAGTTCCTCCCATAGCTTTTTCCACTACCTTTGTATCAGGTGAACTTAATTTTATTAATTCAATTATATTTCTTATACTTTCTAAGTGACTTTCAGCATAATTGCCGAGATCTATATCTAGTTCTTTCATCAGAGTTCCAATTAAATCAAAATTGGGCATTGCCATTGAAAGTTCTGTTTCAAGATCGCTAATTACTTGATTAATAGTGTCTGGCGACATCCAAACGAAGGGGGTCCAGTCAACGTCAGGCGGTGGTGTTGGAGCAGGGGCTGGTGCTGGCTGTGGTGTAGGAGCGGGAGCAGGTTGTGGTGTTGGCTGAGGTTTGACTGGTGGCATTGTTACAGTACTTTGTAAATCAATTAATCTTTGAGTGAATAAGTTTTCCATATCCTGAAGCGAATTAGAAAGAAGTATTTTAATATTATCCGGGTCCCAATCTTGCGTTGCTGTTTGTAGCAATACAACAAGATCAACAGCTTGCTGTGCAATATCTTCTGTAAATTTATCAATACCGTTAACTAATTTATCAAAGTCCAAAGCAATCATGTCAAGATCAGCACTTACACCCTGATCTACTTGGTCAAGAATGTCATCAATTATTTGTTGATAATTTTGTTTAGCAGATACTCTCTTAGAAGGTTTGGTTCCAGAACCTCCGGGACCTGTTCCTCCGGGACCTGTTCCTCCGGGACCGGGATAGCCACTGTTTGGCATTCCGGGTGGTGATGGTGGTCCGTGAATTGTCGGTGGTGGAGTTTGAGGTGGTTGATTACCTTTTGTCTGGTTTGTATCAAACCCATTTATTCTTAATATTTCAAGGAATGCTTCAGCAATTCCTGTTCCAATGGCTGCTGCTTCTGTTTTTATATTAGCAATAATATTTCCGTCTGCGTCATATGTCTCTTTCCTATAACCTTCAGAAACTGATAAATCTCCTGCACTAGCAAACCCAGCCTTAACGGATTCTTTATAACCTGGCATAAGACCTTCAAAGTTTGCTTGTCGTTTATCAACACCAAGTGATTTGAATATCTTATCTGCCGTTCTCTTCTGGAAGAATCCACCAGTAGACAAAGCCATTGCTTTTTCAAGTTGCTGGAATTCTTTTAGAGTAGCTTTCAAAAAGAATTTATTACCAATCTGAGCTAAACCTCCACGCATTTTGAATAATGCGGCATTGGAACGAATCATGGATTCTGAAACTTCAATTGCCTGTGTTTTTAATTTACCAAATGCATTCATTCCACGAATTGAAGCAAATGCAGATCTCAGTTGAAATACCGCACCCATAATTTTCATTACCGGACCAATGGCAGCAAATAGTGCCAACCCAATTGCAAAAATCATCTTTCCAACTGGTCCAATTTTTTTAAGAATATTTGATATAAAGTCAAGAATAGGGACTAGCGCTTTTAATACTTCACTAACAATTGGAACAATTTGTCTTCCGATTCCTTTAATAATTTCTCTTGCTCTGTTATACCGTGTCTCTGCAGTTTCAAGAGAGGCCGCAACTTCTTGCAAAAATTTTCTTTGAGCCTCAGAACCTTCAGTACCTCCCTGAGCGGCAACAATCAATGCACGACCTGATTCTGTTGATATTTGAGCTACAACATCTGCCCCCGCCTGTGCTTGTTCTCTAAGATAGTTAGCAAATTCCGATCTGCCCGCAGTAAACGCAGCAGCAACTTTTTCATCCTTACTTGATGCCAACTCAACGGCCGCTGATAAGTCTTCAAACTTCTTAACTTGGAATTTACTATATTCGTCTCCAAGACCAGCGGTATTCTTTCTTATATACTCTGAAAATTTATCAGCAATTTCTCTTTCTATAGAACCTTGTCTATCAAGAGCATCTTGGAACTGAGCAAGGTTCTGAATTGCGACTTCCATTCTTGGACCCTGACGCACTCCAAAAAGATTTGAGAACATTTCCATGGTTCCCTGCTCACCCTTCGATTCTTTAAGGTAGTTATAAGAGTCTGCAAGTTTTTGAATTGTTTCAATACCGACACCTGCTTCGATTGTAAAATCTTTATTATTCTGTCTAAAACCATCAATTAATTGACTGTTTTCTTTTGTTAAGTCAACAAGTCTTTGTAGAGATACTTTAACCGAGTTGGCAGATGCTCCAACTTGGAAACCAGCAGCAACCATTGGAACCATCAATGAAGCAGCTTCACCCATTGAAAGGCCAAAAGAGGTTGCCGATGCTGTCAATTCAGGGAAGCCTTTTGCCAAGTTATTTAGAGACAAAGATGTTTTGTTTTCAAGTTGGTTAAACATTGCTAATTGAGCAGTTACTTCCTTCAACGCTTCATCTGCAGTAACATCTTTGCCCAAGTCTCTATTCACCCTCATCACTGTTTGATAAATTGATTGAATGAATGCTTGTGATTCTCCAATATCAACATTACCCAACTTCTCAGTTGCTGCAGTTAAATCAACCAGGCTCGCAAGAGCACCTATTGAGCTAATTCCTAATTCAGCATAATCGCCTACAAGACCTTGTACGAGTTCCCTAGAAATACCGTATTTGAAACTTATATCGTCAAGAGTTTTGGTAAGTTTCTCCATTGCTCCATTAACGGTATACAATTGCTGCACTTGACCATCAATAACCATTGAATAACTCTTGCCATCTTTTGCCAATGATGCCCCAGTAGTCCTGACAACTTCATCTATGGTCTTGTAAGAGTCTCCAATAAGTTTTGTTGTACGAACTGTTTGAACTTCCAATCTCTTGAATGTGCTAAATGCAGATCTTGCAAATGCGATTATTGGAGCGGATACTGAAAGAGATAATCTCGTTCCGGACATGCTGTACTTGTTGGAAAGATCTGTTAAAGAAGCCGCTTGATTCTTATAGCTTTGTGCAAGAGAATACTTTTGCAACTCCTTCTGCATAGCAAGTTGGCTATTAAGAGAATTTACTAGAGATTGGGATGCTGCAACTTGTTGTCTTGTAGCAGCCGCGCTTGCCGTTGATATAGCAGTAAAGCTATTTATATCTCTTTGCAGTCTTTCAACGGTGGCTGAGACATGCTTAAAGTGGTTGGCAAGAACTTGCTGGTTCTTTGAAAGGTTTGAAGTTGCTCTTGCATATGCAGATGAGGAACTGGTACCACTTGACAAAGCCTTATTTAAGGAATCAACTCCACTTTTTGTGGACATTGATGTTCTATTTAAATCATTTGTAATTCTTAGAATGTATTGAACAGAGTCACCCATTGACTCAATAGCCGCTTTTAGGCTGTTGTCAATAATAGTATCAATTTGAACTCTGCCTATACTTGTCATAATTATCTCTTATACATTATTACATACGCCTTTATGATAAAGCGAATTATTCAATAGAATATCCAAGACCAAATGGAATAGAACTAATTTCTTTAGCATCAGCCGGTCTTGCTGGTTCTGGATCATACCAGTCATCATCAAAATCAACATCTGCACCTTGCGATGCGGCCATTACTTTCATTGTTGTGTTTGTGTCATTGGCACAAGCTCTGTAAAGAAGAAACATCTCGTCTAAGGTGAGATTATATTCAAGATCTTCTATGCTTTTCCAAGCCCCAGTTTTTACGAATATTTCGCATTCGTATTTGAGTAGCGGGATGTCCTCCCAAGAAAGAGGCTCACCACTCCCGCCCTCATCTGTTAGGAAGGGTCTGAACCCATTGCGGCAGACATAAGTTCGCCAAAGCAACGAAGGTCGAGAGCATCTTCAAGTGCCTCTCTATCTTCTGAAAGTTCAGGATCAACTGCGAGTAGTGCTACTGCTGCAGCCTCAACCATAACATCGATATCGTCATCATTAAGGTTGTCCTCTGTCTTCAGGTCTTTAACAATCTTCATAAACTTTCTCAAGTTACGAATTGTCAAAGGTCTAATTGTTCTCTTCTTACCATCAGCGAAGATGATTTCTGTGCCTAAAAATAGGTCTTTGTTTTTGTCTGTAGCCACTTTTTCTCCTTAGTGTTATGGGGATAGCAAAATCCCTAGAGTTTCAGTATAGCATACTGACCCTAGGGACTTCACAAGATAATTAAGTTTTATTTATTGATTAAGCGGTTTGATCGATGATCTTGCCGTACTCATAACCAGAGTCTTCAACCTTTGGAAGAATTCTGAAACCGACAGCAAAGACGGATGCCTCTGCTCTCTTCATGGTTACATTCGATGCATCCATTGAGATTGCTCTCTTTGTGTAGAATTTTCTGGTCTTAACTCCGCCAGCAGCAGAGTTTGGTGCTGTACCGGTAATAACAAGTGCCTTCTCGTATGGGAATACGGTCTGTGCGCCAAACTTGAAAGTTTGGGTGTTCGCACCGTCAGCATTGTTTGCGATATCAGCTCCACCAGTGTTCTGGTCATAGTTCCATGCGAGTGCAAGGTTATTCAATGTTGCTTCTGCCAAGGTGGTCTTAACCATAACCTTAACTTTCGACTGAACGATTCTTGCAGCATCACCGTACTGATCAATTTCGATATCAACCATGTCTGGCTCCCACGAAATCTCAACGCCATTTTGTGTAGCGCCGAGGTCCGAGAAAGCATCCATGTTTGCAATCGAGGTAGCATTGGCGGAATCGCCAAGCTTAAGTGTGGCCTCTCCGACCACGATGTTTGAGACATTAACTGCCATTTTTAGTTCCTCCTAAAATTATTCAAGAACAAAAATTCTTTTGCCCTTTTTATCACGCCATTTAGCGATCTTTTTTGTATGTTCTTGACTGATTTCATCTTTTCTTCTTCCGATTCCAAGACCTTTATTCCACTCAAAATCATAGACTTTGTTTCCTATTTTGACAACATACCCCGGTAATTTACCGACATATGTAATAGTAGTATATTTCATATATTATTATACTACCATACTTATTTTACCACAAGGCATATTCTGAAGTCTAAATTCATTCTATATAAACCATTTATTTCTAATGGGGCATTTAGACTTGACCCAGTTTGTTTAGATGACAGGATTCTGACCGTATCACTTTCGATACCATTTGCCTGAGCGACCTGATCCCCGATGCTTAGAAGATTTATGAACCTATCTGAAAGACGGAATAACCTGTCAACATCTGTGTCAAAAATTGAATATTTTATATAATCGTATCTCTCCCAGTATGTCTCCACATTGGAAACCATTGGGTTGTAGTAGTAGACGACATACGGAGCAGACTCACCATCAGTAGCCACAACCGGAAAGAAGCTCATTTCCTTACCCGCAACGGAAAGGATAGTTGCATCACTCTTTAAATGGGAGTTTATATCATAAACACTAATTGCCATAATCATAACCTGCATTTCTAAAATTTTCCGCTAACTTATTTGATATAAATTCTTCAATATATAAAACAACATCATCATAAGTTTCTCCTGTTGCATTAAGTAGATGATATGGGTTTATCTCATCAACAGATATACTTATATCTCCGCCATCATACCCAAGAGTAACCACTGCATCATTAGCAGCATTACCAAATCTGGCAGGTAATTCAATTTGTAAATCATTTACGGAATCAGCCATCGTCTGACTTACTAGCATTTCTATCTGATTTGGCATTGAGTAAATATAATCAAGAACTTCATCCAGATTACTTTTGGCTTGAAATCTAATCATTACTGTTCCACCACAGATCTTAGAGATACAAGAAGATGGTGCTTTTTACCATTCCATCCATATTTTGCCTGAATTGTAATAATTTCATAAGGGCCAGTCTCCAAGACATTCCCATACCTGTCTTTGATATTGAGAACTCTTGATGATGTGATAACAGTTGAGGAATAAGAGCCAGGGACAATCATCTGAATAACAGGGATGAAGTCTTGATATGGAGCCATCCTTATCTTTGCTCCAGCAGAGTACTGGTCTTCAGGAGAGTTGACGATTGCAGGAATTTTCTGGTTTAGAGAAAAGGTATAATACTGCTGACCAGCGGGGTTCACGCTTGTTGTTTTTTCGTGAATCTCAACGGTGTGAGGATATCTTAAAAATCCAGCACCAGCCATTATCCTATATAATCCATAACAAATAGCGTATAGTCCATGAGCAATGTGTCTGCATCAATGTTTCCTGTGGACTCGTAGAACGATTGCTTTGACTGTAATTTAACAATATCCAAATCAACGGCATAGAAACCATGCCTTCTATACATAGAATCATCATTGAGCATATCAGCTAAAAGAAGAGAAGCCGCTTGTTTAGCATTCTCAGGAACATACTGCCAACCATAATCCGCCTTGACGCTGTATGTAGTATTTGCGCTAAACACATTTGTAAAAAGAAAGGCATTTAGACTGTCTATAATGCTTGCTCTCCATTTTATATTATAAGAAGAATTAAAATTGAAAGGCTGATTCTTGACCTTTTCAAGATTATTGAGCTGAGCACTTGTTGAGTCATGAATGATAGTTTCTTCATCAAGACCAATATCCTTGACTACCAATTTCAAATTAAATATTGGAAGAGGTAGATGCAGCGTCTTTGAATTCCTGCCTTCCAGAAGAATCGTTTTGTCATAATATGGGTCAAAAGTTTGACCAATAAAGGTATTTATAATATTCCTGACTTGTCTTTCATTTTTGTCAAAATTTTGACCAAAAGATTCCTCAAGCTCAGGGTGCTCCTCGAAGAACTCATCATACGAAATGTATGGCGTATAGACATTGATAATTTGAGATTGAGTGTATTGAGTCCCCGAAACTGTGTATGTGAAATCAGCCCTGTACTTCCCCCCAGAATTTAAAATATAGATACCAGATGCTTGCTGACCAAATGTGATTGTATAAACCCCTGTGGCTGTCCTAGAGGCACTGGTTGGACCTGAGACTAGATCACCGAATTCATGATAGAGCGACACCGATACCAGATTTGAGGTTGGGTCACTTGGCAGGGTTAGTGTAAGGGTTTTAGATGTGTTGATTTTTACTTCATCCATTATGCTTTAATTATACAGCATATAGGTTTAGTTGGTAAATCTCAAAACCACCAAAAATGCTTCAGGATAGACAAACTGGCTAGAATCACCCAAGCAACATTGAATAGGATAATTGTTGGCAAAGTCTTGCGGGTTGATGTCCAGATAAGACTTATGCTTGAAATGATGGCAAAGATATATAACCACCACCATTGTTTATCAAGAAGAAGACCCGGAAAGATAATTGCAATCTTTGTTGCAAATCCCCAAGCCTCTACTGAGTTAACCTTTGTCCAGTAAGAACGACTACTCATCGTCTTAATTGCATCAATTATTTTCTTAAAGAATACCATTTTTTACCATCCTCTTCTTTAGCTTCCGAATCTAGCTCTCTCTGTTTTTTACGATAAAAAACTCTTGAGTTTTCAGCGGGGACATAGGAATCACCCAATCCTGAATTTCTTACAAACTTAAACATTGACTCATTTCCAAAAGTAATTTTTTTAATATTATCATTGCGATTAATTGGAATTAACTGTTGCAATGGGGTTCCCGCAGGTATAGAGAATTCTTTATCTGTTTTAATATTTAAAACAACATGAATTTGATTATAGAAATCAGTATGGACCAATCCCGGAACTACTTCATAATTCTCATTTGGCTCATGCAAAAGAGGCATTGCCATTAAAGAAACACCTTTTGGCGTTCTATATCTCCAAGGGGAAACTAATTTAAGATATCTTCCCGTTTTAATTTTTCTTATATCTTCCATTGGGCAACCCGATGCTGATTGAGCAGTAAAGTCCTCAATAGTAAATGGACTGGTTGAGTCTGCATAATCGCTCATCGGAACGATTCTTGCTTCAAAATTAGTCCCTGTGATATCTGGTCTGACTTTTATATCCGACCATGCCGGAATGATGATCCCAAGATTATTGAAATCATATGTACCCTCACAAAACCTAAGCGAACCCTTTTCTTTTGGAAGAAGTTTCCACCAAGAAGGTAACTGGCTTCCTGCGACATAAGGGGGTATTTCTATCAAACGATTGTCTGAGGGGACGATGACAATTTCTCCCCTTTTAGGTTTTGGTATGTCGTGTCGGAAATGTGCAATCTTATAGTTGTATTTGTCTGAGTGCTTCCGCATGATCCACCTTTGCATGTGCTGTTTGGTCCAGTTTGATATCTGAAATTAATTTATTTACAAATTGATTCTTGCCATAAGCGCTAATCATTTTTTCCGCTTTCTCCGCAGAGAGCATCTTTTGACCCTGTGCAACATGATAAAAGTGAGGAACATGGAACATCTCATAACTGTTTGTTGGGATATCGTCACGGAATGGAGGTCTTTCTTGCCAAAGTTCCAGAAGATTATTTAGGTAATCTGGCTTCTTCATTTGTTTTTGCTGCTTCCACATAGGTGTATCTTCTCTATCAGAAACATAGTGAAGAGAAATCATTGCCAATATGTTTTCCATCATAGTATTCATCTTAAGATTATAGTCTTCTTGAATTTTTTTAGAATTCAAGTCATAAGTACTTAGCGAATGCATTAAGTATCTAGCTTGCTGGATTGTTGACCCAATAGATGTTGCCTCAATCGGTTCAACAAAAGCTGCTGCCAACCCAACTGCTACGCAGTTATTTACCCAGAATTTCTTTAGATGACCCGGATCAAATTTAAAACTTCGTGCTGGTTCAACTTCACGACCTAGCAGGTCGGACACTTCCTTGACCGCTTGATCATCAGTGCAATGCTGGGAAGCATATACATAACCGTTACCCCGCCGGTCTTGTGTTGGAATTTCCCAAACCCAACCATTAGACATCGCTCTCGCCCTTGTATACGGTCTAATTTCACCAGAAGGGTCGCTTTCTGTTGGGAAAGCTATTGCAGAATCCATTTGCAAATAGTCTTTAAAGGAATTCCACTCTGTATTGCCAATCTCTGACATCAGAGTTCTCTTCATTCCTGTAGCATCAATCCAGAAATCGGATTCAAAGTTTTCAAGACTGTCCAGCATTACGGAATCAATATAGCCGTTCTCTGAATTTAAATTAACCTTGATAACCTCAGCATCTATAATTTTTATAGATCTACTAATGCAGATATTGGATAGATATTTGTTTAAAGAAAAAGTGTCAAAATGAAATTGATTAACAGATTGATGAGGGTTATTGGCATTTATCTTATTTTCAATAAGAGATCTTGGTGCCATGTTCTCTGTTAATGTTCTATTATTCATGATAAAGCCATTGTAGGCAGCATAATACCCAATGGGTTCATGAGTATCTGCACTTGATATGCTATGAATATAATCAGGGGTATGATTAGTCCAATTTTCAAAACGAATTCCATACTTATGGGTAGCTCTGGATTCAACAATCATCTCACCAAGTGGTATGTTGCAAAGGCTCATAAAGAGTTTCCAGTGCTCTGTTGACCCTTCCCCGACTCCAATTATCCCAATTTTGGAAGAAGATATGATTGTAATTTCCCTAAAGGGGAACGCTTCTCTTAAAATCAAAGCAGTAATTAATCCTGCCGTACCACTTCCGACAATTGTTGTTTTCATACTATTATAGTGTCCTTTGAAGACATGCAGTTTTTGCTATCATTTGCCCAACATTACTATTTGGTGCAAAATCTAAGGTGTAGTTTTTATCAAAAAATAATTTTACAATATCAATATACTTTTTATCTTCATAATCAATATTGTTTCTTGTAAGCAAGTCGTAAATGAAAAAATCAATTTGACTCTTTTCGGAATCAAGAATATCTTGAGGAATTACAACATTACTTGGATGAGAATTCTTTAAAGATGTTAGTGTTCTGTACTGACAATTTGATTTGATAAAATTAGAAAGAACTTCTGGCATCTCTTCTGGCATCTCATGTTCTATACCCTTATATGGCTGACCATTTAGATATTTAGACAACCTAGCTGCAGGGTATTGAGTTGAAAGCCAATCCTGTAAATCTGCAGGTACATTTAAACTGGACCATAGCTCCTTTGCCTTTTGAGAAATTTCAGCATATTCGTGGATGTCAGCATCCGGCACCATAGCCCACTCATAAATAACTTTTAGCATTGCCGAGTAGGATCTTGCGGACATGAGTACAGAAGAGTGGTTTGGATTTTGATTCTCTTTTTCTAGAGTTTCTAGATATGCCACATGAGCAACTCCCGCAAGATTGAGTGGATTAAATGTTTTTGATATTACATAAACCTTTTCGGGAATGGAGAAAGGGAATGAGCCATATTTTCCATAATCACATCGAATAGCATGCGTACCTTCCACTGTTCTACTCATCCCCTCTATTTTATCAAATTCCTCAAAACTTGGGAGTTCAATAGAGTTTGCAAGTATGAAGAACTTAAAACCTTCAAATTCTTTTTTATCTAGAATATCAAACATTTGATCAAAATAAGTTAAGCTAACATTTACATCATTACATATGTAATTATGGACACCGACTCTTCGGACTGGGAAGGCGATGATTTTACCAGATTCTGTATTGATCACATCATAATCATCATGCACAATCATACCCTCTGTGGTATTAAACTTTAACTCAATATTATCCATATCGCCTATAAAGTAGTAACTTTCGTAATCAAGAGGGTTGATTTCACTTATATTTTTCATATAAACCATGTTACCATACTGTACTTAACCCCACTTGTTACCGGATGAGCTATATGGGTGTAGGGAAAATTGGAAGGGAATAGGATTAAAGAGTTTTTTTGCAATTTTATTGTTTTATTAAAAAAGGGAAACTCCAGTTCCCCTCCTTCAAAGTCATCTCCAAAACAAGCAATTAGGCTCAGAATTCTGCCATTGCTTGCACTGTGATCGTGATGACTATGATACTGAGCGCTTCCTTCATATTTTAAAAGATTTATTACTTCCACTTCTTTTAAAAATAAATCATAAGCATTTCGGTAATCCCAAATGCACTTGTCAATTGAAGAAAAAATTTCCTTAAAGGATTCCCCCAACTCCGCTACATCAGCAACCAAATCTTTTTCTAGCAGAACCCCCACTGGGGCTTCAAGAGAACTCCTGTACTCTGATTCCCGCCTGTTCTCTGCATCTCCAGTAACGGATTTTGTCCACGGAATATAAGACCAAGACTTCTCAGCCTCTTCTTCAAATTTTGAAATAAAATCTTTTACATCAAAATAGTCTTTGTACACCCATACGCAAGGCATTTCTTCTATTTTTTCAACATACATCGTAATTAAAACTTTCTACTATTTTATTATTGGAAATAATACTGCATTTTTTATTTCCGGTTATACTTTCTAAAATCAGAAAATGGACTTTGTGTTTCTCAGCCAACACTGGCTGAAATTCAACACCATCTATATTTAAAACGGTTTGATTTTTTAATGCAATAAAATCGTTTTCGTACCAAATATTAGTATGAAAATGATTAGCACAGGTCTGGAAATAAGAAAGGTTGTTTTTTTCAGGTACTTCAAGGATTTGAACTTTCCGATGATCAAATGATAAATTTTCTATTTCGTCAAATAAACCAATATTTATTGGCAAATTATTCTTCTTAGAAAGGATTTCCGCTTCTGGAATGAGGGATTCGTTGGGACAAAAAATCACCCTTCTCATACTACAGGCTGGCTATTTTCTCTTGAAGTGAATTATAGCGGTTGTATAACGAGAACAATCTTGCCTCATTGCTTGGAGCTTCTCGTTCTGCAAAAGCAAGTATTCCAGTTTGATCGTATGTATCTGGATCATGACCTAAGAACAGAATCAGACTGTAGATTTCCATTGAAATACTTCGCAGGTTGTTTTCAAGCATCTCTTTTTTCTGTTCTGCTGTTAATGAAAATTGAATCATTTTCCCTCCTATGCATTGAGTACGGTAATTATATTACCACTACTAGCGCTAACTCCTCCAATTGTACCACCAGCAACGCTTGTTGTCACGCCTGTCGGGGTTGAATCGGTTATAATAAATATCCCTCCACCTCCACCTGACTGACCATGAGCGCCAGCCGTTGTTGAGCCATTTGTTCCATTGGTCCCCGCAGCTCCATTGCTTCCAGAAGTACCAGAAGTTCCCGCAGATCCCGCAGATCCCGCAGCTCCTCCTGCTTTGTGAGTATGACCTACATGTCTTTGATCGCCTGCGTTTCTGTGATCACCATTAAAATGATGGCCAACACGATCAGTGCGGGGGCGGGCTTGCGAAGCTGTGTGATGAGGGGTTTTATAGCCTCCCACATGGTGGTGATCAGTTTCGTGATAGCTATTAACACCAAATTCCACATCTCCGGAATGTCCATGAGCAACTGCTCCATCATGACCAAGATGACCCCCTACGGTATGGTTTATACCGTTTTGGTGATAATAACCAGATGGGGCGACATGTGCATAACCTGTTGAAGCACTACCGTAGGTGGGGCTTGAACCACCATGATGGTTTTCAGGATGAACAGGGGTTGCACCATGATGAGTGTTTGTATAAGAGCCATGAGCATGTTGACCATGAGCTGCAGCAATATGACCTCTCGGTAGAGCGGGAGATGGTACTTGAACATGAGCACCATGTGTACCATCACCACTTATGATATGTGCATGGCTGTTGACATGATGAGCAATAGAGGCACCCGGTGCAGCTGTTCCTGCAGAGCCTGCGGAACCCGCCCCTCCCGCAGTTGCGCCAGTACCATTAGCGCCATTTGTTGCACCAGTACCTGTTGCTGAGTTTCCTCCAAGACCTCCATGTGAGCCAAGAGATACAATGCTTCCACTTCCTGTAATTGACTTAGCACATACAAGAACTACACCACCACCTCTTGCTCCTGTTCCTCCCGAAGCAGCAGGGGGTGTTGTACCAGCGGCTCCATTGGTGCCAGCAGAGCCAGCAGAGCCAGCAGCCCCATTGGTTCCGGGAGTTCCTGCAGTGCCATTACCTCCGGGTGCCAAAACATTTCTATGAGGACCAAGATCACCTGCACCACCCGCACCACCCGCAGTTGCTCCAGATCCTGCAGATCCTGCAGCCCCATTGGTTGCACCGCTCCCTGCCGTTGCGGGAGTAACAGTTCCAGCAGCTCCATTACCTCCCCCTGCCCCACCAGTAAAAGCAGCAACCGTTCCCGATACGCTTACAGAAGCTCCCATCAAAATATTTTCAATATAAGAACGCACATCAGAAGAAACCTGAGATGCTGTGTAGGTTACACCAGCAGCACTTCCTCCGATTGAGTTTGTGGTATTTGCTGCGATATTTGATGTTCCAACAAGAGTTGCATTACTAACCGCAACCCCAGCATTTATTCCAATACTTCCATTTACAGTTAATGTATTTTTTACAAAAACTTTAAAACCGTTTGTGTTTAGATGAGAACCACTATTGATCGTAAGACTACTGTAGTACATATCCCTAGTAAGGGATGTATTGGATGCAATCACTACGGTTCCGTCAGAACCTGTTCCGTAAACTGAGTCATTACCGATTCTTTGAACTTTTACAGGTGAGTTAAATCTTTCTAAACCAGCCATATCAAACCAACTGGGAGTAAATAACCGTACCCGCTACGCAACTTGTTCCACCAGCAACATTTGTTGAAACATTTGCTGGCAAAGATGCTTGTGCAGAAGTGATGACAATAACTCCGCCTCCTCCACCACCAGAACCAGCCGTTCCTGGTGCACTAATTGATGCATTAATAGTATTTGCATCACAAGAAATATATCTCGCATTAAGAATAACAACTCCACCACCAGCACCAGAGGCACCACCAGCGCCTCCTCTTAAAAATAAAGGAGTGGTTTGAGTTGCTGTTACAACATACCCTTTAGAAGATTGTGTAGGTTGATACCAGTAGCCACTCTGTGTCGTCTTATCGCCAGTTCCACCGTTTGAAACAGTTGGGACTGCTGCGACCTGTGTTGCGCTATTTCCACCAAGACTATTTGTAACAGCAGTGTTAGCAGCTCCTCCACCAGATATTGAGCCATTTGCGTTTGATCCAGTTGTGAAACCAATTAAAGAACCATTGCGAAGTGTAAGTAAATTCTTTACAAAAACTCTATAACCGGCAGTGATAAGATTTGTGTTTGCACTTATTTCCAAATTATAATAATACTTATCAGATGACAAAGTTGTATTTACAGAAATAGTTACAGACCCATCTGAACCAGTACCGTATACAGGGTCAGCGGCATCTATGAAGGAAGCGAAAGCATTGGATGCAGGAAATTTAGAAATACCTGTCATTATGACTCCTCTATCCCAAATATTGTAACATTGATTGCTGAGTTAGACGATGCTAAAAATGTAATTTGATCACTATTTGTATTGTTCGCAGTACTTCCATTATTAATTAAAACCATAGAGCAGTTGAATGATACAGTCTCATTTGCATTAATTGTTACACTGCTTAATATATCATGAGTATTTGCTTCAGCAATATTGAGAGGCTTTAAACGAATTGTTGCAGTTTTTGAAGAAGCTGTTGTATTAGTTAACAGGATTTGTTTAACGATAGTTGTGGTGTTAATTGGAACAGTATATGCAACAGATGTAACGGTAGTAATTTGAGTTGGACCAGCCAATCTTTTTTGTGTCACAGCCATTATATAACCTCCATGTAGAACTTAATCATGTTGTCACGAACAGTATCTCTATTTACCCATGAACTACCATTATATTCCAAAATCTGTCCTAATGCTGGAGTTGTAACAGCCACATCAGTTAGGGCATCTAGATCTACAGAGCCTCCGCTGCTAAACTGAACAATTGTATTAGAACCATTTTTGTAAAAAATCTTTCCATCGGCATAGTTAAGCCCCAGTTCACCATGTTCAAGCGAAGCCGGGACTGCTGAAGCCGTTCCTGAGTTTTTGATTTTAATGGTGTTAGCCATTACTCCCTCCTATCAGAAAGTTCCGCCATCCACTGTATCAGACCACGAAGGAACGCCTGCTACAACTTTAAGAAACTGACCTGCCGAGCCAATGCCAAGTTTTGCAAGGGTATTTGTAGCAGAGGAGTAAACCAAGTCACCAGTTGTATAAGAGGTAAGACCAGTACCACCGTAAGTTGCGCCAATTGCTGTGCCATTCCATACACCAGTTACAATGGTTCCAACTGATGTCAAACTTGAGCCTGTGACACCTGAACCCAAAGTTGTTCCAGAAAGAACTGAAGTTCCGGCAATTTGGAAACTCTTGGTGGTGAGAAGATTTAGGTGTTCTGAAGATGTCCATGCATCTGTTGCATCAACCCAATTAAGAGTCTTATCTGTTGCACCCTTGATTGTGAAACCAGCACCGTCTGCAGTTGTGTCTGTTGGTGTATCAACATTTGCAAGAACAATATTCTTATCCTCAACAGTTAGAGTTGCGGTGTTAAGAGTTGTAGTATTTCCATTAACAACAAGATCTCCAGTAACAGTGAGAGTATTTGAGATTGTAACATCAGCTGGAAGGCTAATTGTTACAGCTCCAACACCTGAGTTGGAAACTGCAATCTGATTGGCTGTACCAGTAAGACCAGTTACAAGATTTGTAGCCCTATCGCTAACTTGAGAAGCGGTGATTGAAATGGTTGTATTGCCAGCAGCAGTCAAACGACCATCTGCTTGAACAGTGAAGGTGCCGACTGTGCCTGCACCGCCATAAGAGCCAGCCGTTACCGCTGTATTCCCTAGAGTAACTCCAGCAATAGCGCTATCAACATAAGCCTTGGTTGTAGCATGCGTGTTTGCCGTTGGTGTTGGAACAAGAACAAGACCACTAAATGTCTTATTCCCAGTTACCGTCTGAACTCCTGAAAGAGTAAGGTAGGCACCTGCACCAGCAACTGCCTCAACACTTGTAGCAGTTCCACCCGCTCCACCTGTTCCTTTACCGTAGTAGAGGACATCATCTACTTCGTTATATGCAAGTTCTGCATTTTCCAGAGAGGCTGGCGCTCCAGCTGCTCCTCCAGAAGCCCTTCTTTTGATTCTAATTGTATTAGCCATTTTAGTAATTACCTCCATCAAGTAATGTATTTGCGATTGAGTGAACATGATCTGCTCGACTTGCAACCTCAAGAGTTCCGCTATTTGCGGCTCTTGCAATGTCCAATGGCGCTGCATTTGACATTGTTAAGATTCTTTCTAATGTTATTGTTGCTGGAGTTGCGACAAGTGTTGTTACATCTCCATTGCTGACTGCAACTGATGTAACATCGCTATTTGATACAGTAATGTTGGTTACATCACCTGTCAAAACTTGCAGTGTTGTTATATCAGCCACGACTTACTTCTCCAATAACTGTTATTTTACCTCCCATTAAGGTTGTAACAGTTGATCCATTTGTTTCTTCAAGATCATAATAGTATATACCAGTATTTATATTCGAAGTTGTGCCGGATGATAATGTGATATTAAGTGTTCCAGCAGCAGCATTACTAATGGTTGTTGTAAATGTTTGTATAATTGTCTCAGAAGATTTTGTTTTTCTAATTTGAGCTCTATATGTACGACCAGATATATTAATAGCAGTATTAGCGCTATTTTTTATTCGGACTTCATGAGTATATGAATCCCCTTTATAAATTGATATATCTCTTATGCCAGCCATATTTAGCAGTCACAAGACTCACAACCGCAGTCGCATTGATCAACACAATCACAACCGCATTCACAAGATTTGTTTCTTCCTTTATTCAAGTCTTCCATCATGCACCCGGCTTTGGCAACGCTCTCCAAGCTGCTTCAAACTTTGCAGCATCCTTTGCCATTTCTGGAGAAAGCTCTAAATGCAACCACTTTCCGCCGAATGACCCGGCATTGTCGGACTCACTAAAAATTTTGACCCCTGCCTCGTTCTCTCCTCTTGAGCACCTGAAGCCGCGGCCATAGCCAACATTCTTGTCCGACTTGTCAGCATCATATGCATAGTCGTGAATCTCTTCAATGCCAAGCTCTTTGGTGTACTTAATAAACCAGTTCCACATCTCAACACCAACCTTGCGGTCCGTGTAGCCAACATCACATGCGGCTCCAGTTGCGTGGACTGATAGGAATTTCTCCATGCCTGGGTCGCCAATCTTTTTACCTGCGGTCTTAGAGTTTCTCATCAATCTGGCGGAATACACGCCCATATTTGTTGCTTTCCATCTTTTTCCACAAAGTTCAACGAGTTTTAGCGTTCCAGGCTGTGCGCCTTTTCCGTCAAAACTAGGATAGTACGAATACTTTCTTGGCATTACTTTACCTTCCCAAAAGCAGAATCGTTTGGATTCAGGTAGCGAATGATGACAGGGAGAGCCGCAGCCCACAATGCATTCGCAGCCATTTTTGCATCACCAGTTGATGCGTACACGGCAACTGCGGCTCCCAATACGCTTCTTGCGTATGATGCTGCTAGTGCCTTTTGTGCTTCTGTAATTTTCATATAAAATATCTCCTTTGTGGATAACCACTATAAGTCAATTATACATTAGATGTCATTTTTAGGCTGAGTCTTGGATCCATTAAAGATTTCATCAATCTCGTCAAGGTCAAGTTTGCCATCATTAAGGAAAGCCTTAGCTAATCCTTCAACAACTTTAGCAACCCCTCCAATTCCAGCCATCAGGATTGCTTGAGGTAGATTAACTCCAGCGATAGAGCCAGCGCCAATCACACCAAGACCAGATGCTCCAAATACAGCTAGTATTCTTAACAAAATATTTTTTGTATTATTCATTATTCTTCATCCTTTTTAATCAGAACTCCAAACATATGAACAACAAAAGCAGCAACTGTTAGCCATAATCCATAAGCTTGAGTTTTTCCAGATAATGTAATTAATACAATTACACCTCCGGATAATGTCCACGCCAAAGCGTGAAGTTCGTTTAATATTTTCTTAAACATTATTTTCTCCTTGATCGGGTACTACCCCGATCTGTGTTACCAGAACCACCGCTTCCCGATGGTCCACCAGAACCTCCACCCGATGGTGCAGAACTGCCTCCAGAGGGCATAGGAGCCGTTGTAATAGTTGTTAAAGCCGTTGTTACGGCAATCAGTGCTCTTCTTGCTTTTACATCAATTCCAGAGCCTGTTGGGACATAATCATCAAGACCTTCTCCGAAAATGTCAATAGCGCCTTCAAAGGATTCTTTAATTTCTTCTGGCGCTTCAGTAAGTGTTGCAACAAGGGCAGCTTCTTCTGCTGGAGTAAGGTTCTCAACAGGAATCTCTTGGAAAATCTCTGTAGCCTGATCTGCGTCAATACTTTCCAAAACCTTTGCACTTGTAGCAAGGTCGGTTGCTTGGTCTTCTGTAACACCAAGTTCCAAAACACTGTCAACAGCATTAGACACTTGTTCTTCAGAAACAGAATCTGACTCTAAAATTCCAACAACCGCTTCAAATTGTTCATCTGACAACGGCGTATCTAATACAGAATCAATAACCGATGCAAATTTCTCATCCGAGATTGGTTCATCAAAAATGGAATCAAGAGCAGCAGAAAATTGCTCTTCAGATAACGGCTCAGAAAAGACTGCATCAACAGCAGCTTCAAACTGGTCTGCGCTTAATTTAGATGTATCATCAAAGACCGCTTCAACTGCAGCAGAGAAGTTTTCGTCAGACATAGGCCCATCAAACACTGAATCAATAACTGTAGAAAACTGCGAATCAGTTAAATCTTGACCAAGAAGAGAATTAACCACTGCCGTGAGTTCTTCAGGGGTTCCGGCATCCGCTACTAAATCATCAACAGCATTTGCAAGGTTTGCATTGGTTATAGGTGCATCAAAAATATCATCAACCGTTGCATCTATAGTTTCTTGAACCTCTTGGGGAACTTCAATTGTTGGCGTTGGGTCTTCAGGAATTTCAACAGGTGTTGTATCTATTTCTGGAGTAGAAACTGGAGTTTGGTCCAACTCGGGAATTGAAACAGTGGTGTTTTCTGTTGGAAGTGTTTCAACAGGAGGGGGAATAACTTCCTCAACAGTCGTTGCATTCGGTTCAGGCTCAGGTGCTATAGTTGTTGTAGAAGTTGTAGTGGAGGTTGTAGTTGAAGATGTTGTTGTTGTGGTCGGCACCACTGTCGTTGTGGTTGTGGTTGTTGTGGTGGTCGTTGTAGAAGTTGTAGTAGTTGGCTCTATTGTGGTAGAAGTAGTTGTGGTTGATTCCACTGTCGTAGAAGTAGTTTGAGTAGAACCAACGCCGTTAAAACTTAATTCATATTGTAAGTTCCACCCTCCATTGGTATGCCAAGCATTGGGGTCGTTACAGCAAATACCAGCCCTTAGCCGGTAACGACCAGCAGGGACTTCCATTGAGATATACGACTGCAAACCAATGGAATCATCAATACTGTAGAGCAAAGTGCCTGCTTCGTTGTATAGCCACAGCATTGGATCTGAGTTATACCCAGTAATCATGTAAGTCTGCGCTATAAACTGAGTTGTCTCGCTGTAATCAAACCAAACATCCGTTGGCTGTGTGATTATTAGGTTTTCAGCCTTAGCGGGGGATGCGAAAATAGAAATAAAAATTAAAGGTATTAATACCCAAGAACCTTTTTTAAATCTTAATTGTCTCACCTAACAATAATACTTGATTATTGATTAAGCGACATACTCCACACCACTAATAGTGTAAGTTGCTGTTGACACACTTGAACTTACATAAATAGAAGCACCAGCGTTAATAACAACTGCTGAATCGTAAGATATAGTTTCTCCACTAAGAACTGAAAAGTTGCTTAACACTTTGTTGTTTGCACCAGCAGAACCACTTGCGGGAATAAGATGAACATTGCAAAGCAGTGTGCTTCCGCCTGTGTTGCAAATATTTATATTCTTCACAATCGCATAGCTTCCAACATTGGAGCTTAATGTGTAAACATTAGCTGCGCTATCGCTACCGATATAAAGAGTTTTGGGAGTTAAGTTAGCCATTAGAACCTCATCCAAGCAAGAATGCTTGTGTCATTAGCCACAGTGTTCATATCCTGAATTGTGGTTGCATCTAGCACATGATCAACGATTTCACCCGCTGTATGCGCTATTGCACTTGTTGAATCATAACCTCTTGAAGATACAGTAAAAGTATTTGCTGATCTTGAAGAGCAGAGAATTTTTTCTTCTGCTGCAGTTCCTCTTCCAATTACAATTACAAAAGGGTTTAGAGAACCGGAGGGGAATGTACTTCCATCAATAACTACAATTGATGTTGCTGAGTTGGATACATTTGCTGTTAATTGTGTTTTTAAAACACCACCAGCGAATTCTCTTCTTAACAAAGCAACCCCCTAATTAGTTAATAGAAATACTTAGGTCGCCTGAGCTAACTCTAAGAATATCTCCTGCATCAAGTGATTTATTTGCAGTTAAAGGACCATATACAAGAATATTACCACTTGTGATTGCATCGCAAACTGCAATTGCAACAACCGTACAAGCAGGCATACCGTTGAAGTCAATGTCTGAATCGTTCGTTGTTGAGCCTGAAGAGGCAGCATTAAATGTTGCTATTTTTCTGGCGTAGGAACCACCACTAACCTCTGTCCCCGCTGAGGAGTCGGTAGGAGCGGCTGTGTAGAGAGCCAAATAAACATCTGCTGGCATAGTGTATGCCGTTGTGCCAAGAAAGTGATCAAGAAGTTTAACCTCAAGATAATCGCTTAAATTTCCAGCCATAAATTAATCCTCCTTAGAAGCCAAGTACTCTTCAAGTTCAAGTACATCTGGCATTCTAAAATTTTCAAGAGTTAGGAGGAAAGCGGCTTGCTCCTCTGTAACTTCTTGGATACTATCTTCTCTTGTAAAAAGAAGACCATTACCGCTATATGCAGCTCCACTTTCAAAAATAATAACAACGCTATTTGCGCTTAAAGTATTTTCTTTCTTTTGAACTGGCTTTGATTCTTTTGGCTTTGCAGCAGCCTTTTTCGCTGGTGCTTTCTTTGCCGGGGTTTTGCTTGCATCATTAACTGATGTTGAAGTAACAATATTTTCACTCATAACAAATATCTTACCATACTTAACTATAAAATGCGAAAGGGAGGGGATATTTCACCCCCCCCAATCACAAATTTCTAATTACTAATTACAGTGAACGAAGCTTGACATTCTTACCGATTACATATGAATCAGCATTTTCAATGTTGCTTGCAACTCTCATGTACTGAGTATATTCAATCGTGTCTGTCTTTGGCTTGAACTGACGGTACACAGTAATGTCACGGTGGATACCAATAACACGGTTCTGCGGGAATGTAAGTTCAATATGACCATGCGATCCTGCTGCACCTGAGTAGTCACCAGTAACGGTTTCTGGCATCAAAGGAACTTCAATCAACGGAATACCGAATGGTGAAATACCAGTTGAACCAGGACCGCCATTACCACGCATTGCGCCCTGAAGGAAAGCCACATCACCGGTTACTGAACCGGGAGATGGTGCGCCTGCAGTCGCGGCTGTTGCGGAGTTTGGATTACCCAAGCTGTAGATGGTGTCTTGAACATTGCCTGAACCAGAGAAGAATCTCAGTTCATTTCTGCGCTGGAGATACTTGGTTGGCATATTGCGAAGGATACGATCATAAGTAGCTCTTGAAACCTGATTACCAGCCTCATCGACTACACGACCATTTGTCTTAGCAAGCTTAACGAAGCCATCAAGTGCCTTAAGAAGACCATTGTTTGACGATGTATTACCATTGATGAACAAATCGTCAAGGTCGTTAGCTGTTTGACGAGCCATAACCTGTGCGATGTGATCTTCAAGAGATGCACCTTCAATGTTGTCTTCCAAAGACTCAGTGCTCAATGCCCAGTCAAGACGAAGCTTAACGGTTGACAATGAAACCTTGCTGAATGTTACAGCGGCATTTGCACCGCTGTCTGTTGCCTCTGTTGCCTTTGAAAGCAAGCGAGTGCCTACGGAAACCTTATCGATTTCCATTTGTGGTGTACGCATACGAACGACTCTTGCGTTCTGCATAAGTACAGACTGATCAATAACAAAATCGAGGAATCGATTTGACTGAGCTGGTTTCATCAAACCACCTGAATCATTACCTACAACCCCAGTTGTTACTTCGTCAGCTTTTGATAGAATTTCTTCTTGTGATGCCATTTTGTTTTTCCTCCTATTATGACTTATAGCCCAAGGAGTTAATTAAACCTTGTGGCAAATATACATTGTTCCATAGCGATGCTGGAGCGGACTTGGTAAGTTCCTCGCCATCCTCATCATCCTCTGGATCAACACTTTTCTTGATAGCACCAGCAGTTGCGAAGGCCTTAACCTGCTCTTCCTGCTCGGTCAGAGCTTGCTCTGTTGCTTCTAATTTTTCTTGAAGTTCAGCAGTGCTGGCTTCAAATCCCTTCGTAATATCATCAATCTTGTTTTGAACCGAAGCTTCAATCTCTTCTTTAATTGAAGTAGCGAAGGTTTCGAGTTTTTGATCAACCACATCACTGAGAGCGTTTTTTAGGACTTCAATATCCATTTCTTCCTCCTGTGTGTTTTCAGTTACTTCAACTTGTGCTGAAGCATTTTCTTGAACATCTGGAACAAGCCAATTGACTAGTCTCTTTAGCAGAGATAGTCTGTTAATTTCTTGTTCATTCATGTTAAAGACCTTATCATAGTTTATATCATTTCGCAATTCGTTATCTTGATTTTCAACTAATTCATTATTATTATCAGTTTTACTGATTGAATCCATCATTTGTTTAAGCACTTCATTAATTGAATCATTGTCTTCGGAGATTTCCTCTGAAGATTCTTTTTTTATTTCATTTGTCATTAAAGACTCCTTTTTCTTTTTCTTTGGATAACCCTGTGCTGGATTTTTAATGCCAGCACCCATGTTTCCAGTTGTCACTTCGCCTTCTTTTTCAATGCCCTTTTCTTTCGTATTAGCATATCTCTCAAGGAGTCTGCGACCTTTTGCAGCGAGTTCTGCTGCGTCTTGTGCGTTTTGTGGCACAGGCTCGCCCCATGCAGCAGCAGATAGCGCAAGTCTTGAGGGTTCTCCATTTGGCTTCTTCATAGGGCCGGATGGGTTTGTAAAAAACCGTGTAAGGAATGAACCCTTTCTACGCATTTTTTCTGGAGTATCTGCTGCTCCACGAACTCCGGGCTTAAGATTTGCGCCCTCAGTCTCTTTAAAATGTCTACGACCTGCGGCAGTTAAACCACCTTTGGGGTCTTTTAGAGGTTGCTTCGCTTTTTCAAAATCAATATCTTCAACAATATCTAGGATATAGTCAAGATTACCATCAGTGTCCATCTTGATAATGTCAACAACTGCCAGAGCATTTGCGGGGTTATCTACGAGGCTAAGTTCGCCAAGCATGTATTGCTTAATAATATTTACAGGTCGACCACGGAACATTTTTTCAGCAGATTCAATTTTTTCAACGATCTTGCCCCCAATAGAGAAGGCCTTAAGCGTTCCATCCAAAATCTTTTCCCAAGTGTCTTGGGCACCTTTTGATATATAGGCATCAACCTTGATTGCATTATATTTAGTTCCATCTTGAGCAGTTATTTCAATTGGCTCAAAATTAATTGCTTTACCGACAGCAATGGGTGCATGCATCTCACGGATGTTTCCACCCCAATTTTTAAATGCTTCTAGTGAGGCACTAAATTCAACAATATCTCCAGATTTGTCAATGTTGTCAGCAGTAGCAATACCACTTACGATTCTCTCTTCTTTCTTGATCATGTCAATGGGGAAGGACAAGTTAAAATTTTCCATAGTCACCTCGTAATCTTATATTATACACTATTGTTTGTATAATCAGCCAACTGCGTAAGCCGAAAAGCTAACACCGGCTGTAACAATTTTAATTGTTGTATAGTCGCCTGGAATTTTATGGTATGTGTGACTACCAGCATCTGGTGAATGCGGAATGACAACTTGATGTATCCCATTTAATTCAATAATAGCACTTGTTGTGTTGCTTTTATTCCATACAAACAGATAATCAGTATGATGTCCAATTGACACCACTCCGTCTGTGCTTGCGATAGCTGTTGTTGTATATACGATACTACTCATTATTTTCTCCTTCAAATACCTTAACGGTATCTGTATTATCGCCAGAATCTTGACTCTGACCTCTTTCTTTTTGATCTCCAGTGCCTTGTACACCACTTGGTGTCGCTCCACTGTCAGATCTAGACTTTGGCGGTTCAGATGATGAATTATTGGAATTACCAATAGGAGCTCCACCATTCTCCTGCTTAACTTTGGTAGGGAATGGCAACATATCATCACCCTGAGATCTTTCTGGCAAGCCGATCTTGCTTCTAACCTCATTAGGGCTTACAACTTCTGTACGGAGGTATCTGTCATAAATTCTTGATTCCATATCTTCATCAAGCAAGTCAATCTTCTTCAACTTAAACTGGAGAAGGTCTGTGAACTCGGCAAGAAGTCTATTAATCTTCTTTTCAATAATTGCTTGGTCTGGACCAATTACTTGAATCTTGAATGTTTTATCAGCATCTCTTGAAACAGCAAGGTTTGCATTGTCATAAACACCAACCTTTGGTGCGGGAACCCTATTTGCGATAAGAATCTCATCACGGTTTGATTTTCGATATTTGTCAAAAGAAGCATCCTGAATTCCGGCTTCTAGTTTTTCAAACTTAATATCAGCATCTCCACCAATTCCAGCAGGCAATGGAACAATGAGAGTTCCGTGATTACGACCCTTTACCTCAGTTCTGAAGTAATTAACAAGTTCCATTTTAGAACGGTTGCTAAGTTTCGCACCTTTAAGAATGATTGCATAACGAGGAATTGCTTTGTTTTCAAAATAATCAATGTTATATTCTTTTGCAAATTTATCACCAACGATTGCGGCAGCAGCCGAAACAGCTGCGGGGATACCGTAATATGTATTATTAGGAGAATACATCTTGAAATGGATGATTTCATTAGGATTTGGATCACTATTGATAGGGTCTTTCATTTCCAAATCTTGGAAGTTTCTAAAGAACACTGCTTGAATTTTATTTGCTCTTGACAGTTGCACGAAACCATCACGATGTCTTCTAACACGAACCATCGTTGCTGGAATATGACCAATATAGCCAACTTTGCCAGAATTATTTCTACCTATTTCAAGATAACCGTTTCCTACTGTTAGACAATCTTGCCAAACACGAACGAGGGTTTCAATAAGAGTTTCTTCAATATTCAAGTCTTCAAAAAGAACTTCAAGCTCTTCTCGTAAATCTTGCAAGTTCTTGCGAGTTCTTTCCAGCTTTGCTGGATCATCTTGTGCTTTCTCAATCCTTCTTCTTGACTTAAGGGTTTCTGAAAACTCAAATCCAAGTCCTACTGTATTCATAACTCTTGCATTAATAGCTGCGCAGTGGATTGCACTTTGGTCATACAACTTAGCAAGACTATCCAAGTCGTATGGAGGGTTTACAATATCCCAAAGAGAATATCCATTAACAACTTCTGGGTCAAGATACTTTGATTTTGTGCCATCTTCACCTTCGTGTCTTTTCTGTATCTTGTATGCTTTCCTCTTCATTCTTGGAGAAAGAGAATCTATCTTCACCATTGAGAATGGGTCTATCGTTTCCTCAGTTGAAGAGAAGCCAGTGTATGAAATATCATCAATTTCATCAGAAAAGTCTTGTTCGGCTAATACCATTTTGTTGTCCATAATTATTTCCTAAAGTGCTCGTCAAACATATCTTCAAAAGGATCGGCTACCAAGCCAGCAGCGAGGCGCTCTGCTTGGTCATCTCTCTCATCAGAAGAAACTTTTCTTGCACCAGGAACCCAACGGATTACTCCATCTTCAGAACCTGTCCAGTATTTGGCGGCCTCGGCAACACGAAGTTCAAGAGATTCATCACCAACAAGACCTTCTGCACAGAGAACACCATCTCCATCAGTTAATGGAAGACCATCTGGCATTATCCAAAGACATACGCCATAGGTTCTCTCCGGAACCCAAATATTTTTACTTTTGATCATATCTGAAGACATTTGAGACAATTCTACACCACTTTCTTTAATTTATCCACATTGCATTGACAACTTCTGTCAATTATTTAGGAATGTTGTCTTTAATAAGTTTAATTTCGCAAGAATCTGTACTGCAATAGTTTTCACCAATAGCGTCTGCTGCCATTCCTGCATAAACTCCGGAGAAGTCAATTGGGAATAATTTCATTTCACCATCATTGATATATTCCTCTTCTGTTATTTGAGTGTATGGCATTTGAGGATATGTAAAATTACCTGAAGGGAGGAAAGACACAGTTTTAAGTTGTCCGTCATACATGTGCAAGACGGTTCCAATATGCTTCTGCTCCTTTTCCGAATCAAAAGAGATTGTGACTGACACAGAGTTATCTGACCAGTAT
>Ga0208133_1000146_pt1 | contig 27618 bp, 26 predicted proteins | sample ColrivemetaGS535_FD_187595 | JGI IMG/M metagenome (GOLD analysis project Ga0208133, IMG submission 187595) | Estuarine microbial communities from the Columbia River estuary, USA - metaG S.535 (SPAdes) (version 2) | ecosystem: Environmental > Aquatic > Marine > Intertidal zone > Estuary | place... | reverse complement strand
AACACACAGTACTGAAGAGAGTTTTAAAGATTATTCAAACGATGCACTTACTGATATGATAATTAATTCATCTAGGTTTGAAGGTAACGAAGAGGGAATTGCAAGAGTAAAAGCTGAATTAGCAAGACGTAAAGCAAATCTTAAAGAAGTAACTCCGGCTCAAGAAAGATATAGAGTTAACCCATCTACAAAACCAACACAGTTTAAACAAGATATAGCAGCAGCTAAAAAAATGATTGATGCTGGGAAATCTGAAAGAGAAGTAGTAGCAAAATATGGTCAAGCAGCTTTTAACGCAGTAAATGCACAAAATTTAGGAGAATCTAAACCAAACTCAATGAAAGAAGATTTAAAAGACTATATAAGAGAAGCACTTAAAAAACGCTTATCTGAAAACCAACCAGCTCCGTCAAGAGAAACTAGACCTGGTGAAACAGAAACTATCCCTGATAGAGGTACTGAAGAAGAGAAAAAACGTCGTCGCATTGGAAATCCAAATGTTGATCCAAAACCAAAAGCGATGAATGAGACTGAACAAGAAATGGTAAAAAGAATTGTAACACGATATAAATCTAAAAAATAATGGCTAGACTGTTAGAGATAGAATACGAAAAGATATTTAAACCTGAAACTATGGCTTTGCTTAAAGGCAAGTCAGGCGAATCTTTACGTGATACACTTGGTACTAAAAATCTTCAACAGGTAGTACAACGTTCTGCTGAATTAGTTCCTGAAATCATAGAGGCTGAAAATGGATATCGTGATCATTTAGAATTACTTGCTGCTGATATTGTAACAAAAGCATACCCTATTATTGATTATGCTAATATAAAAATAGATGCTAAAATAGTAACTATGGGGGAACTTAAAATTCCTGAAGAATCAGATGAAGTACCTGTAGAGGATACACCACCGGAAGCTGAACAAGCTAAACGTCGTATTATAAATGGTATTACGCAAGGTGCTTCTATTAGAGGTTCATTTGCATTCTTATTGTTTAGAGATTATTTAGATGCTTTTGATGAAGAATTAGTAGCAAAATACAATGAAATACTAAAGTTATCATTTGGTATTTATGATGATGAAAACGCAATCGCTATGTTATTAGCTATGATTGCACAACAACAAAATAGTGCTGGTGGGTCAAGTGAAATGGTTTATGATGAAGACGAAGAACAATTCGTTATTAAAGCTAGAGCTATTTGCTTTCCTATGTTAGTACATGAAATAGTAAAAGGATTATATGAAATCGTTGGTACAGAAGGCTTTGGAGCCGATAAAGAAAAAAATCAAGCAATTGTCAATACTGTGGATAAGTTATCCAATGAACCTAATGATTTACGTTTTGGTAAATTTATCTATGATGCTATATCTGATATATATAATGATGGGAATGTAAATGATCCTCGAGTTAGAGAATTATTATTTACTGAAATCTATAAACTATCAGAGGAAGAATTTATTCCGTTTATTGAGAACGCTGTTAATAATACATTAACACCACAACAAAAGAAATGGGCAACTGATACAATGCGTGATATTAAAGACGATCTTAGAAAAGACGATACCGGATTAGCTGGGCTATAGTTAATATTTATAATAAATTATATTAATGAGTGATTTTAATTTACATAACTTCTTAACTGAACATAAGTTAACTCGTAATTCTGTATTATTAGAAAATGGTAATGCTCCTAGTCTTACTATAAAGGATATGAAATCTTTTGATTCTGATAAAATAACATGGGGTTATAATGCTGCTAACGACGTAATTGTTACTTATAATGGACATGATTATGTTCTAGATGGACCATCTGATGTTGAAGTAATAGACAGAGAACCAGGAGAACCATCAGCATCAGGAGATGTTTATATGTCTACAGATAAAATACCTGGAGCTTGGTTTAAATTTAGTGCTTATCTTGAATACTCAGGTGAAGGAAATTACAGTGTTGAACAAATTGATGACTTAGAAGACATCACAATAGACCCATCAGCTTGGGAAATCGACCCTGACTCAGATGAAATACCTGATGAAGAAGAATTTGACTTTGATGATGAATTAGATGAAAAGAAATTTCCTGACTTAACAGGCGATGGTAAAGTAACTAGAGCCGATATACTTAAAGGAAGAGGTGTTATTGATGAACGTGATATAAAAGGTAAAGAAGAAAGAATTGTTAAAGCATTAAAGAAAACAGGAAAATATAAAGAAGACGATCCTGAATTGTATAGACTAGCAGCAGGTATAATGAAAAAACAAAAAGCAATGAAAGAAGATATAGACGTAGGACATCAAGATAATGAACCACATATGCTTAAAAGCGATGTTTATAGAACTGCTAAAATGGCAGCTATGTTATATAAGCAACTAGACAAATATGACAATGGTCAAGAAGTTGATTTTCCACATTGGTGGCAAGCTAAAATAATTAAAGCATACGATTATTTACAAAGCGCTTATGGATATTTAGATGGTGAAGAAAAAGTAACAGCTATTGATTCAATGATGAATGAAGTACAAGGCGAAGAATTAAGTCACGATATTGCTCTTATAGGTGGTACATTAAAGAAAATCGAAACAATGATTGACTTTGGTAGAGATCAAGATCAAGATGTTGAAGAAGGATTACAAACTGTACTTAATATTTTAATTGATATTCAACATAAATTAGAAACAACCACTAAAGACGCCTCAGATATGGGTGGTGCTAGTCGATTCTATCAAATGGAAAATATATTAAAACAAATGGGTAAATAATGGAATTTAAAACAAAAAAAGAACTAGAAGATTTTATTCGCGGGCGTGTACGTCAACGTTTGAAAAAAACTGATACTGAAGCCTACCAAGGTGATCCTAGCTCCCCTATGAATATAATGTTGGCTCGTTTCCCTGAGTTAAGACAAACATTGGAGAAATTATTATCAATGCAATATAGATTGTTTGTTAGTGATATTGAATGGGTTGCTCCAAAACCAACTACATTTAAAATTCTATTACCTAATAAACAATATTTTAATTTAATATGGAATACCGAAGATTTTATTGCTAAGGTATCGGGTATGAAATATGATATGCTTACTCTTCAAGAACGTGAGAGAGCAACTAAAGCCATATCGGAGTTACTTCAATTTGGTCCTGTACACGCTAATCTATCACCAGAAGAATTAGCTCAACAAGATCTAACACCAGCTAAAGGAGAAGCAGCTGCTCCACCTCCATTATCTCCAGAAGAATTAAGTTAAATTTGGCTCCCGCAAGGAGCCTTATTACATTTAAACCCTAATTTAACATTACGTTATGAATAAAAAGAAAAGATTATTTTTCGACATTGAAACAAGCCCGAACGTTGGATTTTTCTGGCAATCAGGATACAAACTGAACATTCCCTACACCAATATTATTAAAGAAAGAGCTATTATCTGTATTTGTTATAAATGGGCAGATGAAGACAAAGTATATTCTTTACAATGGGATAAAAATCAAGACGACAAGGCCATGTTAGAAAAATTCATGGTTGTAGCTAACGAAGCTCATGAATTAGTAGGACATAATGGGGATCGATTCGATTTACCCTGGATTAGAACACGTTGTTTATTTCATGGTATTTCATGTTTTCCAACTTATGCTACTATCGACACATTAAAACATTCTCGTTCTAAATTTAGATTTAATAGTAATCGTTTAGATTATATTGCTAAATACTTAGGTGTGGGTGAAAAATCTGAAACCGGTGGTTTTGATTTGTGGAGAAATATCGTATTAGATAACGATAAAGACGCAATGAACACAATGGTGGAATATTGTAAAAATGATGTTGTTATACTTGAAAAAGTATATAACCATATCAAAAACTATGTACCACACAAAACACATTACGGTGCTTTAGAGACTGGAGAAAAAACATGTTGTCCTGAATGTGGCTCAACTGATTTAAAACATTCACAAACCCGTTATTCGGCTGCTGGAACTCCACGTATTCAATTACAATGTAATGATTGTCACAAATATCATACTGTAGCTAGTAGAACATATGAGGCCATAGTTACTAAACAAAGTGAAGGGGAAATAGAAGAGTAAATATTTATTATAAAATACTTACATGGACAATTTTGATTTAAAACGTTTTCTTATTGAAAATAAATTAACTCGCAATTCACTTTCAGAAATGACAGTTAGTGATACTCCTCAATTTGGAGAACCAACAACAACCTTGGATAAACCAAAACCTAAATTAAATACACCTTCGGAACCCTATACATACGATGAACCTAGTCTTTTAGATTTTGTTAAAAAACACATCGGAGATATAGAAGAAGATGTAACTGGACATTATGATGGTGGCTATTCTCGCCACTATTCCGCTAATGATGCATCAGAATATGAAGGTATAGTGTTTATAGGTGGAAGTAAATATGCACCTACTGTAGCTGTATTAGACCACACTCCTACACAAAAAGATTTAGAAGTAACTGGTACTAATAAAGATGATTGGAGGTTAGAATTTGATAGAATACATATTCCTGGCACTCCTAAAGATGGACCAATGAAGCAAGGTGTGAATTATATTAAGAAAAACTATTATTGGCATGCCCGTGTAAAAGATGAACCAACATTAAATGAAAATAAAATGCAAGACTTTGATTTAAAACGTTTTCTAGTTGAAAACAAAATGACTAGAAACTCAAGACTACTAAACGAACAACCAGAAGCAGACGGTATCCCCTCAGATGACCCACTAGCTCAAATTCCAGAAGTACCAGCTGAAACACCATCAGAACCTTCAGGTGAAATAGATAAAGAAACAGCTAAGGAATTAATATTCGATACTAAAGGTAAATTTTTTACAGTAAAATTTATTAAAAAAGATGGTAGCGAACGTGTAATGAATGCTCGTTTAGGTGTTAAAAAATACCTAAAAGGAGGAACATTAGCATACGACCCAGCTGAATTTAATTACATTACAGTGTATGATATGGGTGCTAAGGGATATAGAATGGTTAACGCTAATACTATTAAAAACCTTAAAATTGGTAAAAACGAATACGTTATACCAACAGCAGTATCCGAATCCCAATTAGATGAAAACAAAGAAGAATTCAATATATCTAACGAGGAGTTAACAGCTCTACATAGAGAATATGAGCAAAAATTAAACAGATATATAAAAATAAAAAAAAGCAATAGAAGCGAATTTGAAATTAATCAAGCTAAAAAAGAATTAATAGATGCTGCTAAAGCATTGGATAAATTTACCTAAAAAATAATATATAGACTAGATTCATATCCTAGTCGCTCGAAAGAGATAAATTTTAGAGAGATGTGGCCTCAGTTTTTGAGACCGCATCTCTTTTTCGTATATTTAACAGTTCAAAAATTATAAACATGAGTAAAAATATTGTAATTGTAGGTGCCGGTGTAGCAGGTATCAATGCAGCAACCAAATTAATAGATAACAACTATAAAGGTAAAATTACCATTATCGATATGGGGAAAGATCCTCATAAACGATTACCAAGTGAAGTAATGACAGGAATGTTAGGTGCTGGTGGTTGGTCTGATGGTAAATTAACATATCATACAGCTATTGGAGGTCAATTATCTAAATACTGTGGTGAAGATAAAGCAATGGAATTAATGGACCAAGTTATAACTAACTTTAAACGTTTCCATCCTAAACCAGAAGAAGTACAATGTTCAAATCCTGTGGCTGAACCTGATTTTATTAAACCACAATTTGGCTTAAGATTATTTCCTGTATGGCACGTTGGAACAGATTATTTATCTGAAATTGCTAAAAATTGGTATTCATATTTAGTTGATAATGGAGTTGAATTTATTTGGGAAACCAAAGTAACTGAAATTGCATTTGCTAACCAAACATTAAAAGCAGATCCAGTAAACGAAATTACATGGGATCATGGAATAATTAAATATGATCAACTTATATTTGCTGTAGGTAAATCAGGTATTGACTTTGGTAAATCACTAGCAGAACAATATGATTTACCAACTGAACCTAAATCGGTACAAATTGGTGTTCGTTTTGAAGCACCACAATATCACTTTCAAAAATTAATCGATGTATCATATGACTTTAAGTTATATAGAAAATTTGATGATAAAGGAGTATCATTACGTTCATTCTGTACTAATAATAATGCAGCATATGTTGCAGTAGAAGAAACATATGGAAACTACTCATATAATGGTCATGCTAAAAAAGATGAAAAGTATAGAAATGATATGACTAATTTTGGTATTATAATGGAAGTGAATGGTATTGAAGATCCATTCACATGGAGTAGAAATTTAGTTAAAATGCTACAAGTTGATAATAAAGGATTATACTACTCTCCATCTAGAGTACCTTCATTTACATCCGAAGGTGGATTTGTAGAGGCTACTCAAATAAATGATTATGTAATGGGTGAAGTAAGAGAAGCATTTGAAGGATATTTTGAATATATTGATGATTTCATCAGTGGGATGAAAGAAATATTTCCAACATTAAAAGACGATTGGGGTATGTATATACCTGAAGTAAAATATCTATCACCTGAGCCACTTGTTGATTATACCAATCTAGCCCTGACCAAGTATCCTAACGTACATTTCGTTGGTGATGCGCTTTCCGCTAGAGGTATAACAGTAAGTGGTGCACAAGGGATTTATGTTGCTGAAGATATTTTGAAATATCAATAATTTTTCGTACATTTAACCCTATGGGAAGACGTAAAATAATAAAACCAATCCAATCAGACAATCCAAACAAATATACTCGTGTATATGAGGATGATGAAAGTATAACTACTTGGACTTTTAATTTAGATATATTCTCTAATGGTCCCATATTAGTAGATATAAAATATAAAACAGAAACAAACAAACCCAAAACAGATGGAAAGAAAATTAAAAACACCAGACGGACAGACGTTGTATTTGACTCAAACGAAACGCCTAGGACACGACGTTCACGACAAGAATGATCCTAAAGCTGATGAAAAAATTTGGGTATTACATAATACAGAAGGCCCAGCACTGATTAAAGCAGATGGTAAAAAAGAATATTACTTTTGGGGAATATTTCAAGGTACTACTGTAGAAGCTATTAGAGAATTGAAACGCAATCATACTGGCCTACCACCAGCAAAGAACCCTTTATTTAAAACTAAATAATGAAAATAGGATTTGCAGGAACTATGAGTGTAGGAAAAACTACACTAGTAAAAGCATTAGCTGAATTACCTGAATTTAAGGATTATTTTATTGCTACTGAACGTAGTAAATATCTGCGTGATTTAGGTATTCCTCTAAATACAGATTCGTCTCTACCAGGGCAAATTATATTTTTAGCAGAACGCGCAAGCGAGATTATGCGAGATAACGTGCTAACTGATCGTACTATTTGGGATGTATGTGCATTCACAGATAATGCAAAATCTATTGATGTATATGCGAAATATCGCTATATAGAATTAGCAACGTGTATGGGAGATCAATATGATATTGTATTTTATATATCACCTGAAGGAGTAGAGATTGAAGATAATGGTGTACGTGAAATTGATTCTAAATATAGAGATGCAATTGATGAGACTATTGTTGCTTTAATAAATAGATTTCCACCTAAACGATTAGTTAACATTAAGGGTACAACAGAAGAGCGTATAGCGCTTGTGTTAGAAGCATTTTATAAATATTTATAATAAATGTAAACCTAACTAATAATGAAAATATCTCAATTAAAAGAAGTAATCCGAACTAAAGTACGCGAAGCTACAGCTGTTAAAGTAACAGGAGGAGCAGCATTAACTGATCCTCAAATTAGTCAAAAAATAACTCAAATGAGAACAACAACTGGAGACCAAACAATAGGAACAGAAAAAAATCCTATTAAATTTGTTAAGGAAACAGAAGAAGACATCAAGCCAGGGGAATATACTGTGGCTCGACTTCAAAAAATGGGCCGTAGCGGATTAATTGATTTTTTAGGTTTAACTAGAGAAGAGGCTAGAAATTGGTCAGATCGCCAACTACAAGGAGCAGCATTAGAAATGGCTGATGATAGATCTGATTATGAAGAAACAGTAGACGAAGCCGATTATATTGATGATGACGATACTGTTCATGAAGGTGTAGATGATGATAATACTGATTTTAAAGACTACGATTCAATATATGAGGATATGGAAGATACTTCTCCAAATGTAGACAAATATAAATTAGGAGAAATAGAAAGAAATGATGAATTTAGAGCTAACGTTGGTTCTGGACATCGTGGAGTATCTGTTAAATCACACCCAATGGATCCTCGTTTAATAATAATATCTCAAGACAATGGACAAAGAGTTGTAGTTGAGGTTGAAGATATTAATAATTTAATTAATGTCTTACAAGACTTAACATAATTAAACAACCATATAATAAGTTATATAAAGGTCTGGCTCATTTTAAGTTAGGCCTTTTGTATATTTATATATAAAAATACTACATGAGTGAACAACAAAACATAAAAGAGATAATCAAACAGGAATACGTTAAATGTATGACAGATCCTGCTCATTTTATGAAAAAATATTGTATGATTCAACATCCAACAAGGGGAAGAATACAATTTAATTTATATCCGTTTCAAGAAAAGGTTTTATTTCAATTTCAAAAAAATAATTACAACGTTGTATTAAAATCTAGACAGTTAGGTATATCAACCCTAGTAGCTGGTTTTTCTTTATGGTTAATGTTATTTCAAAGTGATAAAAATATACTTTGTATAGCGACAAAACAAGAAACAGCTAAAAACATGGTAACAAAAGTACGATTCATGTACGATAATTTACCATCTTGGTTAAAAGGAGCCGAGAAACCCTTGGAGAACAACAAACTCTTACTTAAATTACCAAACGGATCTCAAGTTAAAGCAGTATCAGCAGCTGGAGATGCCGGTCGTTCAGAAGCCGTATCTTTACTTATAATAGATGAGGCCGCGTTCATTGATAGTATACATGAAATATTTGCTTCGGCTCAACAAACATTAGCAACGGGAGGAGGATGCATAGCATTATCTACTCCAAACGGAACCGGAAACTGGTTTCATCAAACGTGGCAAAAAGCAGAAATAGGATCCAATTCATTTGTTCCCATTAGGCTAAAATGGAATGTACATCCTGAACGAAACCAAGTATGGCGTGATCAACAAGATGCCGATTTAGGAATCAAAATGGCTGCTCAGGAATGTGATTGCGATTTTAATACTTCCGGAGATACAGTATTCGAAGCTGATGTAATGCAATGGGTTGAAGCAAATATTGTAGAACCTGTTGAAAAGCGAGGAACCGATGGTAATCTATGGATTTGGGAACAACCAGATTATAATAAATCATATTTAGTAACAGCAGACGTTGCACGAGGAGATGGAAAAGATTACTCAGCATGCCATGTTTTTGATCTTGAAACATCAACACAAGTAGCCGAATATAAAGGACAAATAGGAACTCGCGATTACGGACATTTATTAGTTGGTTTAGCAGCAGAATACAATGATGCTTTATTAGCAATTGAAAATGCAAATGTGGGTTGGGATACTGTACAAACAGCAATCGATAGAGGATATAAAAACTTATATTACTCACCTAAAACAGAAGCATACACATCAGATCAATGGGCTAGACGATCAGAAAATCTAGATAGTTTAGTAGCTGGTTTTACAACATCAGTTAAAACACGCCCTTTAATGATTGAAAAATTTAGAGAATATACTCATGAAAAAGCATGTGTTATTAAATCTAAACGTTTATTAGATGAAATGAAAGTGTTTATCTGGAAAAATGGTAAACCACAAGCCCAAGAAGGATACAATGACGATGCCGTAATGTCTTTTAGTATGGGATTATATTTAAGAGATACGGCATTAAGATTTAGAAAATCTAATGTAGAATACGATAGAACAAATTTAATGAATATGACTATGGATAGAGGTACCATGAATGCTATAAACGCACACGGGCAACAAATGGCTAATCCATGGGCTATACAAGCAGATCACGGTAAAGAAGATATTACCTGGTTATTAAGATAAAAAAATATTTATAAACATGATAGATACATCCTTATTTGGTAGATTAAAACGATTATTCTCAAACGACGTAATCATTAGGAACGTTGGTGGGAGCCAAATACAAGTAATAGACAGTGATCACATCCAAGCAACTGGTGTGGTACAAACCAATATGTACCCGGAAAGATACCAACGTATCTATACTGGAGGCTTAGGCACATATGTTGGTAACTCTCCTTACTCCAATTACACAGTATTAAGACCTCAGCTATATAATGATTATGAGGTAATGGATGGTGACCCAATTGTTGCTTCTGTATTAGATATTGTAGCAGATGAGTCTACATTGAAAAATGGAGCAGGTGAAGTATTAGCTATTAAATCTGCTGACGAAAATATTCAAAGAATATTATACAATTTATTTTACGATGTACTTAATATCGAATTTAACCTTTGGGGTTGGGTTCGTTCAATGTGTAAGTATGGTGATTTTTATTTACATATGCATATTGCTGAAAAGTATGGTGTGTATCAAGTTGTTCCACTTAACGTTTATAACGTAATTAGAGAAGAAGGGTTAGATCCTAAAAATCCATCATATGTTCAATTTAGAGTTGAACCAAATGCAGCGTACACAGGTGTATTAGGTGGGTTAGATAATAAAGACATGGTTTTTGAAAACTATGAGGTAGCCAACTTCAGACTATTAGGTGATTATAACTTCCTACCTTATGGAAGATCATATATTGAACCAGCTCGTAAAATATTTAAGCAATTAGCGTTGATGGAAGATGCAATGTTAATTCACCGTATATTAAGAGCACCACAACGTAGAGTTTACTACGTGGATACTGGAAATGTTCCACCAAATGAGATTCCTGCGTTCATGGAAAAATTAAAAGGACAAACTCAACGTACTCCTATGGTTGATCCAAAAACAGGTGAATACAATTTACGTTACAACATGATGACTGTAAATGAGGATTTCTATATACCTGTTAGAGGTGGAAACACATCAACTAAAATTGATACTTTACCCGGTCTTGAATACAACGCTATTGATGATGTTGTTTACTTAAGAGACAAAATGTTATCTGCTATGAAAGTGCCAAAAGCATTTTTAGGATATGAAGCAGATGTTGAAGGTAAATCTACATTAGCACAACAAGATATTCGTTTTGCTCGTACAATTGAGCGTATTCAACGTATTGTTGTATCTGAATTAACTAAAATAGCATTAGTTCACTTATATGCTCAAGGGTATACTGATGAGAACTTAACAAACTTTGAATTAGAATTAACTACTCCATCTATTGTTTACGATCAAGAAAGAGTAGCATTAATGAAAGAAAAAGTTGATTTAGCTAAACAAATCATGGATGCTAGTTTATTCCCAACCGACTATATTTACGATTATTTATTCCATATGAGTGAAGACAAATATGATGACATGAGAGACCTTGTTGTTGAAGATAAAAAACGTATGTTTAGATTATCTCAAATTGAAAACGAAGGTAATGACCCTGTTACAAGTGGTCAATCATATGGAACACCACATGATCTTGCTTCACTGTATGGTAAAGGAAGAAACGATATGGGTGTACCACCACCATATGATGAAGAAGTACCTGTTGGAAGACCACAAGAAAAAACATCTGTTTATAATACACAAAAACGTATATTAGGTAAAGATCCACTTGGTAAATCTAGAGATCTTAATCCGGATACACCAGCGGCTCCAACCCCTAAAGGTGGTTCACCATTAGCACTTGAGTCAACTAAAGCAATATATGCACAAAATAAACAAATGCTTAGTGAAATGTTTGTTAAATCTAATGTATTTAGTAAAGAAGAAACAGGTTCCTCATTATTAGATGAATCAAATCTTAAAGATCTATAAACAAATACATATTTATAAACAGTAAATTAACAGAGTGAAACTAAAACATAACAAATTTAAGAACACTGGTATATTATTTGAATTACTTACCAGACAGATCACCGCAGATATTATGTCTAATAAAGACTCCGCGGCTGTTGGTATTGTTAAAAAATATTTTTCTAAAGGGGAAATAGGCAAAGAATACAAATTATACCAGGCTTTAACTAAGGCTGCTTCTTTAAACGAAGTAAAAGCTGAAAGTATTATATCCTCTACAATTAAGTTAGCGGAACGTTTAAATCGTACTGCATTACGTAAGGAAAAGTATAACCTTATTAAAGAACTTAAACAACATTACGATTTAGAGGAATTTTTTAAAGCAAAAATTCATAACTATAAAGCACATGCTTCTATTTATAATTTAATTGAAGCTCAAATATCATTAGAATTTATAGATCCATCATTTATAATTGATAACAAAATAACTTTACTTGAATTCTTAACAAAACAAGATGTAGATAAGGATAAAGTTGAAAATCAAGTGATGCTTGAATATGCCTCTCATGATAAGGCAACTCGTGCTTTAATTTCACAAATAATGATTGAGAAATTTAATGAAAAATATGCTAATTTAATACCTGAGCAACGTGAAGTATTAAGAGTATACATTAATAAAATCTCTAATACTGTTTCTTTAAAAGAATTCATTAATGAAAACTTAGAAAGTATTAAAAATTCATTAGAATTATTACAACATAAAGTAGCAGATCAAAGAACAAAAATTAAACTTAAAGAGTTGGCATCTATAATTAAACCTTTAGATAAAAACGAACAAGTACAAGACGAGGACATACTAAATATCCTCCAGTTTCATGAATTAATCCATGAAATAAAAGCTCTATGATACCAGACAATATTAAAAAAATAATAGACGAATTACTTGATAGTGTTCTTTCAGAAGATGGTGGGGGTAGTGTTAGCACTACTGCTAGCGCTGGTGGTGAATATACTGGGAAGTATTTTGGAGGTAAAGCAGATATTAGCACATATACCAAAGACGGATTTAAAAAAGTAAAACCGGGTATGCCTTCTGATTCTAAAATATACGATTACAAACAATTTCCATCAACTCCAAAACCAAAATCTGTTAAACTTTATAAAGAAGAACAATTAAACGAAATATCTTATCGTCGTTTTAATGAAAATGTTTCTAAAGTAACTCCGGAACGTAAAATTACTCGCGCATTAGGTGAAGTAAAAAAGCGTATTAAAGAAATTGAGCAAGTAATTGAATATTCTGCTCGATTAAAAGACGAAAATGCAGTAAAAAAAGATACATTTTGGACATCTAAAGTAGAACAACTTAATGATTTGTCTGAAAGATTACATGAGTTATCTCAAAACGTTAAAAAACTATCAAAATAATGAAAGACGAAAGCAAAAAAGTATTAAGTAAAGACCAACTTAAATCTAAATTAGACGAACTAGGCGATGAAATTAAATATCGTGTAGAAGAAGCTAAAAAATCTGGTGCTAGTATTGGTGGTGCTCATAAAACTGACATTGGTGAGTTAATGAAAGATTATCGCATAATGAAAGAAGCATATGGTCGTATATTAAACACTGAAAAAGAATCTTTACAACTTGAAGATATTTTATCAACATTAGCTGAAGAAAAAGAAGAAGATTCTAAAAAAGTAAAGGAAAGAGAAGAAATTCAAGTATCTAGAATAGATTCATTTGGTGAACTTATTGAACTAGTTACTAAAATTAAATCTGCTTTACCTAAAGCTAAAAAAGAAACTGAAAAATATTATAAAACAAATCCTAAATCATACGCTGTAGTATTTCCTACTGACCAAATGAAAAAAGATTTAGAAGATATATTAGAAAAATTAGTAGGAAAAGATGAAACTGTTGACGAAAACGAAAACGTTGACGATAATACTGAAGAATAATGAAAAATATTAGCTCACAATATCAAGAGTTACAAGAAGGTAAAATGACCAAACATCAATTTTTGCGTAATGCAAGAATGATGTTTCCTAGTTTCGTTACTAACCAAAACTCATTTGCTGATTCAGTAGCTATCCTAAAAACTAAAGGAATGCTAGTAGAAGGTGATGCTGTTAAAGGTACCCCTGATAAAGAACCAACATATGATTCACCAACACCAGATGCTAAAACTAAATACAAAAAAGTTGAGCAATCTCCTGAGGTAGATGAACAAGATGGTATTTATCCTGCTACAACATTAACTGATATACCAAAAATTAAAGCAAATAAAAAAGTTAAAGATACATCTTCTGGTTTAGAGCCTATTAAAAACAACGATACTAAAAACGAATTAAAAAAAGTAAAAGTTGTTAAAGAAAACATAGAACCTGAAAAAATTAAAGATGCTGAAAAAGAAATTACTAAAAATGACGCTTCTATTCAAACGATGGCGGATAAATTAGGTATATCTCAAGAAGAATTATTTAAAATGTTATTAAAACGTTTAGGTGGTTTAAAAGAATACAACAGCTACGATGACGAACCATATTATAGCGATGTACCAAAATCAACCCCAAATAAAGATTGGGATACTGATGATGATGTATCAGATAGATATGATGACTATGAAGAGGTAGATGAGAATGAAAAATCATTTGACGATGTTTTAAAAAATTTCCTAGACACAGACAATTCTACTGAAATTAAAGCATATCTTAAAGCAAAAGGTAGAGATGCTATTACTAAAATTAAAGCTAAATTACCTGCACTTAAAGATCAAGCTAGACAAAAATTAGCTAAATTAATGAAAATTGAATTAGACGAAGTTAGAGCTAAACAAGCCCCAACATTAAGCATCAAAGAAAGATTAAAACCAGCAATAACAAAACTAGTTCAAGAAGTCTTAGACGAAATGGGCCAATAATATGAGCAAAGAATTATTAATAGAACGCATTTCTAATTTTACTTTAACGCCTCAACTATTACAAGAGTCAGTTAGAGTAAATAAAGGCCGTCTTATTGTTGAAGGAGTAGTACAACGTGCTAATTCTAAAAACGGTAATGGTCGTGTTTATCCTGAGGATACTTTAAGAAGAGAAGTACAAAAATATAAAGATACATATATTAAGGAAAATAGAGCATTAGGTGAATTAGATCATCCTGAATCTCCAATTATTAATTTAAAAAATGTATGTCATAATATTTTAGATTTATGGTGGCAAGGTGATGATGTAATGGGTAAAATTGAAATATTACCTACACCATCTGGAAACATACTAAAAGAATTACTTTTAGCAGGTATTACTGTTGGTATTTCTTCTCGCGCTATGGGATCTGTAAAACAAATTGGTGAAACAGTTGAAGTACAAGACGATTTAGATATCGTATGTTGGGATTTTGTTTCAACACCATCAACACAAGGCGCATTTATGGAAATTGTAAATGAATCTCTTAATCATAATACACCAAAACAACAACCACAATTGCAAAAAATTAACGAATTAATAACAGATATTCTTTGCAACAGAGCAGGATTTTGCTCTTGTGAATTACCAAATACCAAATAATAATGGAAGAATTAGCATCAATTTTATTTCACTCTAGAACTCAAGCGCATGTATTCCATTTAGGAGTAAGTGGAGCAGGAGCATACGCTGCACACAAAGCTCTTCAAAAATACTATGAAAATATTGATGGTATAGTTGATGGGTTAGTTGAATCCTATCAAGGTAAAAATGGATTAATCGAATTCAAACCAGTAATGGGATTAGATAATAACTGTGATACAAGAAACATAATTGCTTATTTTGATAAAATATGTGCTATTGTTAAAACATTACGTCAAGCTCCGGATTTAGCTGATAGTTATCTTCAAAACCAAATCGATGGTGTTGAAGAATTAATATACTCAACCAAATATAAACTAGTAAATTTACAATAATATGGGATTTCCATCAGCCGTCCTACTACGTCAAGGACAATCAATAACAGGATCATTTAATAGAATACAGTGTTTTGCCTCAGGATCAGCTTCAACTACAAACGGCCACATATCAGCTTTAAAAGACGGTAATGGAAATGCTTTTTCTCTTGGTACTACTAATGCTACTGGATTATTTTTACCTCCAGGAACTGTTATGGATTTAGTGATAACAAGTGCTTCTTTAGATACAACAAGCGCTCCAATAATGTTTTTTCAAGTATAAAATAATAAATTTATTCCAATGGCAGCAAAGGCAAAAACCAGTTCCGTTATTAGCTATATAGCGAAACCAAAAAGAAAAAGACCAGGTGTTCATTCAAAAAATAAAACATCTAAGTTAAAAAATTCAAAAAATTACAAAAAACTATATATAGGTCAAGGAAATTAAAAAAGAACCGCAACGATGTTGCGGTTTTTTATTTTATACATATATTTATTAAGGACCAATGAGATATCCTTATATATCTCGTCACTACAAACACAAATCCCTATTAAGCTTTTACTCAATAAGCTTATTCCACAAAACAAATTTTAGGAAAAAATGAAAGACACAAAAGCCCTTTTAAAGGAAGCTATTGCTGATGCTAAAGCCGTTCGTGAAACAGCTCTTACACAAGCAAAACTTGCTCTTGAAGAAGCCTTCGCTCCACGTCTACAGTCAATGTTCTCTGCTCGATTAAGAGAAGAATATGAAGCTGAAGGTCAAATGGATGAAGAATTCGACGAAAACATGATGAATGATATCCCTATGGAGGGACATGACCAAGACAACTCTATAGACGAAATCGACCTTGACGAAATTCTTGCAGAATTAGAAAATGAATTAAACGAAGCAAAAGACGAAGACGAAGAAGAAATGATCGACGCTGAAGAAGATGCTGAAGACATTGAAGATGATGCTAAAGAAGACGAAGAAGAGGAAAAAGAAGTTAAAGACTTATCTATGGATGAGTTAGAAAGTTTAATTAAAGACATCATCTCTCAGGAAACTGAAGGTGCTGGTGACGGAGAAGGCTACGAAGACGAAGCTGAAGTTGACGCTATGGATATGGCCGGAGATGCAGAAATAGCTGCAGACGAGGAAGACATAAATTTAGAAGAAGACTTAGATGACATCTTAGCTGAGTTATTAGGTGAAAAAAGAGAAAGCCGTGCTGAAAGATCTAAAGTAGACAAATATGAATACGAAAAAGGTAAAAAAGCAGGTGAATTAGACGAACGTAAAAAATACGGTGGTAATAAAGGAGATGTTCCTGCAGCTAAACGTGGTGATAAAAAAGACACTGCTGAAGAAGAAGGAGTTGAAGACTACAAAAAGAAATTGAAAGAAGAATTAACATTAGCTTTAGAAGCTGTTGAAACTCTTCGTACCGAACTTAATGAAGTTAATCTATTAAACGCTAAGTTACTTTACGTTAACAAAATCTTTAACGCTAAAAACTTAAACGAGTCACAAAAATTAAAAGTTGTGAAAGCATTTGACAAAGCAGAATCTGCTAAAGAAGCTAAATTAGTATATGAGTCACTTTCAGAAGCATTCGTTGCTCCTACTAAAGGTAAAACTCAATTGAAAGAATCATTAGGATTCGCTTCTAAAGCTGCAGGTATGGCTCCTAGAAAACTAATCGTTGAAAACAACGAATGGATAACTAGAATGCAAAAATTAGCAAACATAAACCAAACAAATTAAAATTAAAAAAATGGACAATTTAAACATGCTCTTAGAAGGAGCAAATCCATGGAAAAGCCAACAAGCAGAAGCAGCAAGAGTTGCTACTAAATGGCAAAAAAGTGGACTTCTTGAAGGAATCAGTAACCAAGTTGAGAAAAACAACATGGCTGTTATCCTTGAAAACCAGGCAAAACAGTTAGTAGTTGAAACTAACGTTACTTCTGGTACAAACTCAATGTTAGGTGGTACTGGTGAAAACTGGGCTGGTATTGCATTGCCTTTAGTACGTAGAGTATTCGCTGAAATCGTAGCTAAAGAATTCGTATCTGTACAACCAATGGCTATGCCTTCTGGTCTTGTATTTTATCTAGATTTCCAATATGGAAATAACAAAACTCCGTTCCAACAAAATAAATCACTTTACGGTTCATTAGCTGATGTTCAAGCAACTAACTTTGACATTACTAACGTTAACCCAACAGGTGGTCTTTACGGACAAGGTAGATATGGTTACTCAATGAACCAGTTCACACAATCTGTAACTTATTCTGCATCTTTAGTAAACTCATTAAGCCAAGTTAACTGGGATTCTCGTTATGAGTCTTCTACAGGTTCATTATATGTAATCAACATTTCTGATGCTCAAGCTTCTACACTTACATTAGCTGATTTCTTAGCTGCACAAGCATTTATTCCAAGTAGCTCTTTAGTTAGTGGAATCAACGTATTACAACAATTCACTAACTATACAAGTGGATCTGGAGCTACAGCTTTACAATTCGTTACAACTGCTGCATTAACAGGTGCTAACTCATCTGGTTCTATCGCAGTTTACTACGAAAAAGAAACTACTCCTGCATTAAGAGGTGATTTTGAAGCTGACAATACTGGAATCGCTATTCCTAACTCATTAAGCCAAGATCAAATCGTTATCCCAACCGTTAACATCCAAATGAAATCAGATGCTATCGTTGCGAAAACAAGAAAATTAAAAGCACAATGGACTCCTGAGTTAGCTCAAGATTTGAATGCTTACCAAAACATCGATGCTGAAGCGGAATTAACTGGATTGTTATCTCAATACATCGCTATGGAGATTGACTTAGAAATCTTAGGTATGTTGACTGAAGAAGCAGCTACTACAGGATTCTGGTCAGCAGAAAACAATAAAGTTTGGAATGGTTCAACATTCGTTCAAACTTCAACTACAACTGGTGGTTTCTACAACACACAAGGTGGTTGGTTCGCAACTTTAGGTACAGTATTACAATCAGTATCTAACAAAATCTTGCAAAAAACTCTTAGAGGTCAAGCTAACTTCTTAGTAATTTCTCCAGCAGTAGCTACTATCATGCAGTCTATCCCAGGATATGCTTCTGATGCAGGTGCTGAATTGGATAAAGTATTCAACTTTGGTAGCCAAAAAATTGGTTCTCTAAACTCTCGTTACAAAGTATATGTAAACCCTTATTTCAGTGATAACGTAATCCTTATGGGTTATAAAGGTGCTCAATTCTTAGAATCAGGTGCTGTTTATGCTCCATACGTTCCGTTATTAATGACTCCATTAGTTTACGATCCTGAAACTTTCACACCAAGAAAAGGTATCATGACTCGTTACGCTAAGAAAATGGTACGTCCTGAATTCTACGGTAAAGTATTTGTTAATGGTTTAAATGCCTTAGGTATTAGCTAATAACTAAATATTTAGTAAAGATTAGAGTCGAGCGCAAGCTCGGCTCTTTTTTTTCATATTTATACGAAACCAAAACGTTACATTATGGCTTCAAACCATCACACCGATGAAGTTTTCACTCCAAAGAGAAAACCAAAAAACCCAATTAAGTTCAACCTTCAACTTAATGAAGAACAAAAAGAAGCGAAAGCTTTAATCGTAGAGAATCCCGTAGTAGTATTAAAAGGAATGGCCGGTAGCGGAAAAACACTTGTTGCCGTTCAAGCCGCGTTAGATATGCTATTTAAGCGCGAAGTAGATAAAATTGTAATAACAAGACCTACAGTAGCTAAAGAAGAATTAGGATTTTTACCCGGCGATTTAAAGGAAAAAATGGATCCATGGTTGGCTCCAATTTATCATAATCTTTATATGTTATACGGTAAAGAAAAAGTTGATAAAGAATTAGAAAACGGCAACATTGAAATAGTACCATTTGCCTTTATGCGTGGTAGAACATTTGTTAAATCATTTGTTATAGTAGATGAAGCACAAAACGTTACACACGATCAAATGGAAACTGTCTTAGGAAGACTAGGTAAGGGATCTAAAATGGTAATATGTGGAGATTTAGCTCAAATAGACTTAAAAACTAAAAAAGACACAGGGTTTTCATTTTTAACTAGAGTTGAGGAACATGTAAAAGGATTTAAAGTATTTGCTTTAAAAGCTAACCACAGACATGAAATAGTATCTCCCATACTTCAAGTATACCAAGAATTCAGAGACTAATAATTAATTAATATTTATCGATAGTAATTCCACACACATATGGCCGCAGGTAAATATTCTTTTACAATTGAACAAGGTTCAACAGTTGATATCCCACTAATCTATAAAGATAATCTTGGGGTACCTGTTGATCTTACTCAATATAGTTCTAAAATGCAAATTAGAAACTCATATAGCTCTAGTATCCCTATCATTACTTTAAGCAGTAGCCTAAACCCAGATGGTACTGGGTTAAATATGTCTAATGCTGTATCTGGTGGGATCACTATATACATTGCTTCATGTACTTCTTCTATGTTTAATTTTTACGATGCTGTTTATGATTTAGATATAATTTCCGGAAGTGGAGATTGTCCTCTAGTGAATAGAATACTTGAAGGTAAAGTTAGATTAAGTAAAGAAGTTACTGTACTAAGCTAATGAGTCAAATCCAAATCAATAATACAATTAATAGTGTTAGTGTAGAGAGTACATTTAACACAGTAGATGTTAATAATGATATTAGCAATATACTGGTTATACCTCAACAAGTCACTAATGTTGTTGAAATTGTTACTCCTGGACCTCAAGGACCACCAGGACCCGTATCGACAGGTTCTCTTATTAATACGGGTTCATTTGTTACTACTTCCTCTTTTGACGCCTTTACTAGCTCGTATACTACTGGTTCATTTTCAGGTGCCTTTGCTGGAGATGGTAGTGGATTAACAAATCTACCTTCTCAATCATTTGATACAGGTTCTCTTGTAACCACATCTTCTTTTGACGCCTTTACTAGTTCCTATACTACAGGATCATTTACTGGTTCATTTGCTGGAGATGGTAGTGGATTAACAAATATTCCATCAACTGCTGTAAATTTAGGGCAATTTGCTCTTTTAGCATCAGGATCATCATCGGATGTTGATGGGGGTATTATTATACAAAACAATATAGACGGGTCAGGCCATGCTTTTGGTTATGGAACACCAGAAAATAGATGGGTATTGCAATCAAGTTTAAATTTCCTATCAACCTCATTTGGTGCTACTGATGGGTATATCAATACAACACAATATGGATTACTAAATGACCTCCCAGCGACTCCATCTTATGGTGGTAGTACTTATGGATATGGGAATACATATGTATCTACAGATACAAATGAGATTTTTATTTGGTCATAAAAAATTATAAATTAATTAAAATTACAAGTTATGTTTACACTACAAGAATTAATCGTATTACGTTCTTCTCTTGAACACATTCAAATTTTAGGAAAAGATGCTAAAGCAATTGCTTCACTTCAAACTAAATTAGAAGAATTAGTAGCACAAAAAGAGCAATCTCAAAACGAAATTACACCACAAAGTAAAAAGTAACTAATCGTACCGCCATATTTATACTATGAAACACTGTCGTGTAATAAATCATAGTAAATAATAAAATATTCTATAATGGCTCTATATAACTGGCTAGTCCAAAGTTGCTGCAATCCTTCTATTACTAAAGTTATTAAATATACCCCTATTTTATATGCAGGTATAATTTTTCAAGATTCTTTAAGTAATTGCTATCAAGTAATAGCTCCAACTAACGCTACGCCAAATATATTCCTCCCAGATCTTGTACCTCTTTATAAAACTTGTGATGATTGTTTAATCGATTTACCACCATGTGATCCTAAAGAACCTACTACAGTTTGGTTAGTTGAAAGCTGTTGTGATAAAGCAATTACTCAAATAGTTGTTAATAATAATGTAGTCCCTGGAGATATATTTCAAGACTCATTAGGTAATTGTTATACTGTATTAACAGTTACTGACGGTAACCCTACTATAGCAATAATAGATGAAACTGTATATAAAACATGTGAAGATTGTGGTACATGTATCTCACCATCACCTAGTGTAACACCAACTGTAACACAAACACCATTTCCTACTCAAACAGTAACTCCAACTATAACAGTTACTCCGTCATCTACTACTTATCCTTTAATTAGTAAGACACCTAGTGCAACACCAACAGCAACAATTAGCATTACACCTAGCCCAACTACATCACCTGGATCTCCTGAATGTAAATGTATTACTTATATTAATACTAGTGAATTTAGTTCATACCAAAGTTTTTATACAACTTGTAATGGATTTGTTGGAGCTCAGTTTACAATAGCTCCACAACAAACAATTCAAGTATGTGGTAGCAATCCATCTGCAGGAAATCCTGCTGTAACATTTTATACAGGAAGTGCATGTATAGAAGAAGAATGTGTTACTCCTGATATTTCACCTACCCCAACACCAACCCCATCAGCTACTTCTGTTAGTGGTTCTTTACCTGAACCTGCAGATTTATGTATGGATGTAGTGTTTGGTCCTGCACCAACACCTAGTACAACACCTACAGCAACCGTGTCAATAACACCTACTGCAACCGTAAGTACTTCAACATTTCCTATATTTCCATCAATTTCACCATCGGCAACACCATCTGTTACTCCTAGTATTACACCAACTAAAACACCAACTATTAGTGTTTCAACAACGCCAAGTACTACACCTAGTGTAACACCAACACGTACTGTTACTCCAACTATTAGTATAACAAAAACACCAACTGTTAGTGTAACGCCAACTAAAACACCTACACCTACACCTAGTGTATCACCGGGTTCCCTAGTAGTGCCTGAGTGTTCTGTAATTTATTTGAATAATGGCAATGGTAATAAAGTTTATAGTTATAACAGTACCACTAATATTTCTACTTTATTAAATCTTGGAACCTCTCCTACTATAGGAAGGGCAGATGATATAGCCCATACTACTAATAAATTATGGCTTTATGATAACACAGGTATTTTTGAATACAATATTACTTTAACCCCATTTACATCAGCATATAATAGAAAAATACTTCTACCAGTAGGGATATCCCTAGGAGCGGGTTTATGTGCTGTTAATGATACAACATTAATATCTTCTGTATTTTCTCCACTATTTTCTGTAACACAAATTGTTCAAATTACATTAAATCCGGATAATACAACAACAATATCAAATTTATTTTCTTTACCTTCAGAAAGAATTGTGTCGGGAGATATAGTATATACAACCGATGGAAAAATTATTGTAACAACGCAAACAACAACCTCACCTTTTTATTTTTGGATATCTCAATATATTCCAAATGCAACAGGAGGTTGGGATTTAGAATTTGAAAAAGATATAACGGTTGCTGCTCCTTTTCCTTGGGGTTTAGCTATAATAAATAATATTATTTATATTTTTAGTGCATTTTATTCTCTTATTCAAATAAATAATGTATTTCCATATAATACAACCCAAGGAAATATTACAAATCCTGGAGCAGCCGGATCATCACAGATACCAAGTTGTTGTAATGTTTCATTTCAACCAAACATAATAGGGGCTTCACCGTCACCAACACCAACACCTACTAAGACAGTAACACTAACTAAAACACCAACACCAAGTACAACACCGTTTCCTACAAGAACACCAACGCCAACACCCTCTCCAACATCTAATACTACTCCTTGTCAAGGAACTTTACCAATACCTAGTGGTAGTACTACTATAAATGGAGTTACTATAACAGCTAGTGGAACAGGAAGCATCAGTCAATACCCTAATGCTTGGGCATCATGTAATACAACAACTCCTGCCAATACAGTATATTTAGGAGCAGATTCATCTTTTTCATATACATTAACATTTAGTCAACCTGTTAATAATATTAGATTACCTATTACTGCATTGGGTAGTCTTACCGGATACGCAACTGCTGAAACCTTTACATTTAATACAAGTGGAGGAACCCCAACAATAGCAAGTTCCAATAATTGTCTTAGCACAATATCAGGAAACACTATTATAGCTAATAATCCAACATCCGGTACTGGTGGGGGGGGTTTATTTACTATTTCTGCTCCTAGTCCATTTATTACTTTAACTATAACAGGACCTGGAGGGTTTGACGGGTCAATATTTGGTATTGATTGTACTTCAATCCTACCAGCGCCACCAGTAGCTTGTACTTCTTGTGATGTATCATTAGTACAAAATCAAATATTACCTAATACGGGTAATGGTACTATAACTGTTGGAAATTTAACTGTTAGTACAACATATAGTGGACCTCCTTTAATAATTGTAAACTTTCCTGTTACTGTTATTAGTAATACTGTATGTACTGGAATACAATATTTGGAGTCTAGCCTTCGACTTGGTGGAAATGCTGGGCCATATACTTATATCTTAAACTTCAGTCAACCTGTTAATAGTATTAAATTCTTTATTTGCGGTTCAGGAGATTATACTAGTATAAATTCACGTGAATATTTTACTTTTAATACTAGTGGAGGAACTCCTAACCTTTCATTTTGCGGTGAACAAACAGATGCTTCTGGATTACCATGCAATGCCTCAATATCAGGAAATACTGTTGGGGCAGGACCAATTAATGGTCAAGGAAGTATAAGTTATGGTAGTTCTGGTGATTTTTTAGTTCAAGTAACTGCTACTAATCCTTATACTCAAGTAATAATAACAGGTGTAGGTGGATATGCCGGTTCAAGTATTAATTTATGTCTAGATACAACAACACCGCTTCCATCAACATCACCATCACCAACACCAACAGTAACAAAATCACCAAGTGTAACACCAACTAAAACTGTTACTCCTAGTGCAACACCTAGTAAAACACCAAGTGTAACACCATCAATAACAGCTACACCTAGTATAACAGTTAGCCCGTCTCGTACGTTAAGTGTAACACCGTCACCTTCTTTACCATCAGCTGTGTGTCCTTTAATTTATACTACTAATGAACAGTTTCAAACCAATAATAACCCAGTTGCTTTTAAAACTAAAAATTATACTTGGGATCCTAACACAAATGTTCAACAAGAAATAGTATTACCTGATGATGTTGTGGGTGATGATATTGCTTCTACTGGAACTAGATTATGGAAACAATTTACTGTTTTTTCTGCAAATTCAAATCCTCAATTTACTAGATATATTAAAGAATGGAATTTATCTGGAAACCCTCCTTATACAGCAACATTAAGTAGAACCCTTTCTTACCCCGTACCACTTCAAAATGTACCTAGTTTTGGTTCTCCTGGGTTAACCGCAAAAGACAATAATACACTTGTAGATATTGCTCCGGCTAGTATAAACGGACAAACAATTTACCAAGTTTATGAACTTAACATTCCAACAGCTCCGGCAACACAATTAACATCTACGTTTAAATTTAGCTTAAATAGTAATTTTCAAGGTCAAGGAGATCTAATGTTAACATCAGATGTAAATGGTAATCCTGATAAACTTTTATTAGTAGGTGGTATATCTAATCCAACTCCTGGAACTACAAATTTGTTAATAGCTCTTCAACAATACGATTACAATACTGGAGCCTTTGAATATGAAACTATACTTAATCCTCCACCTTCAGGACTATCTAATGGTTCTGGAATAGCTGGTATTGGTCAGTTTAATAACATAATTTATGCTTTTTATGTTGACTCATTTGGAACAACAGGACGTATTTATACAGTAAATTCAAATCCACCATATAACTGGACTTTAGTAAATAGCACAATAAACGCTGGTGGTGCAAATTCAATATTATCATGTTCTCAAGGTAAATTAATAGGACCTAACACTAACGGATGTGATAATATATTATATAAAACCCAAACTAGTCAATATTATTCATATAATTTTACAACTAATACATCTACACTATTAAATGTACCTGTACCACCATTAGAAATAGCTAGTTCTACTAATCCTCCTAGAGGAGTAATAGCTAATTCATCTAATAAATTATGGTCATATACATATAATAATAATGGAAGTAATCTTAGTCCTTATAGTATAGTAGAGTATAATACAATAAGCAACCCCTTTACAGCAACTATTAATAGATATATTGCTCTACCTCAAATATTAGGTAATGAGATTGATGCAGGAATAGGACTATTTGCTATTAATAATACTACATTAATAGGAACTATAAAACAAATATCATTTCTTCCACTACACACTCAAGTATCAGAACAAAATATACAAACTAATCCACTATTTCAATATGCTAATGGAATCCCTATAGTAGAATTTGACATCACAACAAATGTAGCTACATTTACTATAAAAGTTAAATTACCTGTTTTAGAACTTCCATTAGGTGGGTTAATATTAACAACAAATAATAAACTTATTGTTCTTACCCAATCTACCCAAATAAGTGCTGCTACATACATAAACCAATACAATTATGCTACTGGAGTATTAGAATTTAGAAAACAGCTATCCCCAACTATTACTGGAGATTGTAGTTTAGCAGAAGTAAATGGAAACATTTACATTATGGGGTACAACATATATAAAGTAGATACTGTTGATCCATATAATTTAACATTAGTACAAACTACTGGAAATCAATTAGTAGCTTCATCTCAATTAGCAAGTTGTATTGATACCAATTTCCCTACATCAAGTTGTCCTGAATGTGTAGCTTTACCATTAAAACTGGCAACCCCTATGAATTATAATGGTATCAATATAATTCCTTTATATACAGGCCCCGCAGCAACTGATGATACTAACCCTATAGGAGATTTAGGAGCTGTAAGCTGTATCAATACTAATGCATTAATAGCACCCCCATTTACAGCTTTTCTAGGAAATATAACAGGAGATTATACATATAATTTAACTTTTAACCAACCTGTTAATAATATTAAAATACAGTATAATGGAACTAATGGACCTGCTTTTGATCCTATTAATGGTGAAGTATTTACATGGACTACAAATGGAGGAATCCCTAGTATTGATCTTTGTAAGGGGTGCTATCAAACAATAAATGGAAATGTAGTAACAGGTTCTAGTTTATGGAACCCACCAGGACCTATAAATCAAGGGGCTGGTATAATAACAATAACAGCTCCATCAAGTTATACAACATTAACTTTAAGATCCCCAGGAGGTGATCAAGGTACACTATTCTCTATTTGCTCTAGTAGTATAGTACCGGCACCACAACCATCACCATCTGTAACACCTTCTATAACTGTTACACCAACACCTACACCTTCGGCTTCACCTCAGTCTACTGGCTTATTAGGATGTCTTCTTTATGGTCAAGCTAGTAATCTAGTAACAAAAATTTTCCAATATGATGTTTTTACAAATATTTCAACTCCAATTATAACATTACCTGATAATTTTCTTGGAGATATAACTCATACTTCAACTAAACTTTGGGCAATTACAAATAGTACAGGCACAATCATCGAATACTCCACAAATAATACCCCAGCAACATTAATATATAGTAGAACATTAACATTAACTGGGATACCTGGTAATTTTTTTCTGAGATTACAAGCAATAGATAATACAACATTACTTACTTGCTTTCCATATCCATTAAATCCTAATAATCCAAGCGGACAATTTACAAATCAACTAGTAAGACTTAATATAACCAATAATACTTTAACCCCAGCACAATACACACCAGTGTTTAATATGGTTT
>Ga0208133_1000145_pt1 | contig 27623 bp, 20 predicted proteins | sample ColrivemetaGS535_FD_187595 | JGI IMG/M metagenome (GOLD analysis project Ga0208133, IMG submission 187595) | Estuarine microbial communities from the Columbia River estuary, USA - metaG S.535 (SPAdes) (version 2) | ecosystem: Environmental > Aquatic > Marine > Intertidal zone > Estuary | place... | reverse complement strand
ATTGTATTGTGAGCTTAAATAGAATGTTTTTATTGGCGTTTTGGTCACTACACATAAAGGTGAGTATTCATTACCAATGGAAAAACCTATATGAAATAGGTTATTGTATCAATAAATATACAAAAGATTTAGAAAACGTAATTTTTCTAAAAAATTCTTTAGAAAAGATAAATAAATCCAGAATGCTTATCTGATTTAAGTTTTTGGCGGATACGCTCATCTGAACAACCAAAGAAGTTGGCTGCATCTATAATTGAATAAAATTCGTTACCATCACAACTAATGATAGGTAATTCTAATGTAATGTTTCTTTCCCACAAATCTTGCATTTCTTCGTAGGTAATATCCCAACCATCGGTTTTTTTCCAATGACGGTATTTGGGATTGTTTGATTCTATATAATTTCTAACCATTGATTCACTTATATCACCACCAATCAATTCTGCTACCTGTTTTGGATTCTCAAAAGGAATACCATCAACTTCGTATTTAATATCCGGCTTTGTTTCCTCACCAACGATTTGCCACTCTTTGTATTTAGATTTGGTTGAACGGCATCTTCTTTCAATTTCAGTAGCTACTAATGTATTTGGGTCTATTGAAATAGCTGCTTCTCTAAATGATTTGTATTTCACACCATCTACTATACATTGATAAGTTCCATCGAATTCAATATCTTCTGCAGCAATATCAGGGTTTCCTTTTACAAATACTAATATGTTTTGATGAACCGATGCTACCTTACGATTTCTTTTGAAGTATGTATCAACCACTCTAGCAGCCTGATGTTGAGAGTTAAATAGAATCATATCGTTGTAGAAGTGTAGTCCAGCTTCCTCACACGCTTGAATAGTTTTGTTTACTAATCCTCTATACTTTCCTATTTTGTAATTACCAGTTAGGGATTGCTCTCTTACTTCGGATACAACTACTGCAAAGAATCTATTGTTCTTTAACTTCCTAGCAGCCTTTCCTAAGATACTGAAATACTTCTCATCAAACTTATCATCTTCCATAGTTGATATGTCCAATGGATTATCACTATAAACTTCCAAATCATAATATGGTGGGCAAGTAAAAATAAAATCATATTCTCCAGTTATTTCCGTATTGATTGTATCTAATACTTCATCACTATCACCCACCATCCAATTTGGTTTAGTCGATTGTTTTTGATTTTCTTCTATTTGTAATTTGGAAAGGTCTATTCCATCGTATTGATATCCCATTTCAGTTGCCACAATACCTCTAACACTTCCGCCGGCAAATGGGTCTAATATCATTCCACCTTTAGGAGTGAACCATTGATACATATACTCACAAAGGGTTGCATCGAATATTGAAATTGTATTATCTTCCCAGAAACGGGCTCTACTTTCGGTATCTTCTCTACCTAATTCGGATTGAATATTATAGGTTTGTACCCAGTACCTCTTACGGTCCTGCCATTCTTTAGTTCTTGTATCTAATATGGAGAAAGGCTTAATCATACATAAAGATACGAAAAAAGCTTGGAATAACCAAGCTTTTCTTTATATATTTTTATTTTATTTTTTAAATATCAAACTCACCTCTACCATCCCTTTCAGCCGCTCTCATTGCAGCGCTGCTGTTTCTCATTTCAGGAGAGGAGTTTTTAAGATATTTAATAACGTGAATTTGTTTTGCTAATAAATCTTTATATAATTTAATATATTCATCTTTAGAAACTAAACTATTCTTTGATAATGTTAATATAAGTGCCGGTTTCTTACCTCTAATCTTTACATCAGCTTGGGTAGTACCTGTTAGTTTAGCTAAATCATTTGCAGCTCTTACTCTAAAATCAGTCTTATTACCTACTATTTTAGTTATAGGTGTTTGAACATAAGCCATTGCTAAATCTAAAATTTGAGTAGGTGTCATATTCTTATCAGTATATTGAACCTTACCCAATGTGTATGATGATTCTTTTACTATTGATTCATTAGGTACACAATTTGGAACTTGCTTACCACCTTTATCTTTCATACCAACTTGCTTATACCCTTTCCAACAAGGATTTGCATCTTCAGCTATTCTAGCTTCGTTTTGTCCGTATTCGTGATAGTTAGATGATGCTTGTGAAATGTAGTTTTCTGCTTTAGAAATATGGTCTTGAATCCAAGCAGGTATTTCTTTTTCATCCTCACCCATTTTAGCTTTCAATTCAGTTGCCATCTTAATAATAGTATCTAATTGATTTTGTCCCATAGAAACTTCATGGTCTTCACCTTCCGCTTCATTAACAAATGCGTTTGCAAATGGATTAGAAATTACTTTACCCATTTCAAATTTACCAAATGCTTTTTGCGATACCAATCCTCCTAAACGAATCATAATTATTTCTTTTTATTTCCTAATCTCTCATGCATTGTATCAGTACTGATATCTGCAATCTCATAGTAACGATTTAAGATGTGACCCATATCTTCATATAAAGAATGTAATCTCTCATCCATTGCTTTTGCTTCTAATGCGAATTTATCAAATGATTTACCCATTTTATCTAATTCCTGCATATTTCTTTTTACAGTCACATTATCAAACCAATCACCACTTTCTCTTAGGGTCATTTCCTTTGCAGCCTCAACGATAGCACCTAATGTGTTTGCAACCTCTGTCATATCAGATTGTCTTTTCATTTGGTCTTGGAAAGTGTTGTAAGTAGAAATAATTTCTAAGAAGTGTTTTTTAACTTCATTTGATAATTTTCTATCACCACCTAAGCTTTCAGCTATGCTGAATTTACCATTAACTATCTTTACTTCTTTCAAGTTAGTCTTACGGATATCATTATATGCCTTAGCTACAGTAGTACCTTTGTTACCTTCTACTGTTAAAGTCATCTTATTGTTATGAACATAATCGTATATGTCAAATGGTTTCTTGCTCATCTTATGCTATTTCAGTTATTATTTCTCTCATTAAATCCTGTGCTTTGCAGTAATCACCACAAACATCAGTTCCTATTTGTTGTAAACCTCTATTAACAGATTCGTTTACAGGCACCATAAATGCACCATGTGTAGATGGGTTAGATACAAAATCCCAACCAATCAATTCAAAGTCATCCTGAACCTTTACTTTACCTTCGCCGATATTAGTTACCGAACCCATACCTCTTGATGAGATACCTAATAGGATACCAGCTTTTAATAATTCTTTTAAGATGTTACCAGATGGTGTTGGTAGAATTTCTACTGTACCACAAAGGTCATCCCCTTCCCAATGAATTTCTCTTACATTATGAGATACGTTCTTTAAATTAATTACAGTAGAATCTGGATGGTCTAATTCACCTAATGCTCTACGTTCTTTAATTAGTACTTCGTATTTCTTAGCCTCTCTCATTAAGATTTCTCTAGGATATACTCTACCATTTTGGTTTTCAGCAGATGCTCTTTGTAGAATACCTTTTACTAAGGTTCTTCCTCCTTCATCTTCATTTACCTTACCTTCGAATAGGTTTGTTTCTATTAAGAGTGATTTCATTTTATATTCTTATTTTTTAGATTCCATTTTACTTTTAATCTTAGAAGTAATAGTACCTAATTGAGATTTATCCATACCCAAACTATCAACTATTTGTGCTAACAATTGTAATTTTTGAGTAGGGTTTAACTTTGCATCTTTAATTTTATCAATAGCTTGAGATAATTTCATTTTAATTGCTGCTGGTATTGTAGCAGTTGGTAATTCGGTAGATACTGATTCTACTTTATATTCTTCTCCATCAACTTCAAAAGAATCATCTCCTTCTTCTTTTGCTTTAGAAACAGCTGCTCCAAAAGCATTACCTTCATTCTTTTCACCCTTACCATTCCAAGCAGAATCAATTTTGTTAAAGAAAGCTTTCTTTTCTTCATCTGACATTGCATTAATATCTTTACCTGCTTTATCTAAAGCTTTTTGAAAGAATGCTTGATATTCAGATTCTTCTACCATCACTTCCTTAACTAATTCTTTTAGTCTTGATTTTGTAATTGATGCGTTCATATTATAATGTTCTTATTTTTTCTGAAAGATTCATTAACCTTTCTTTTATCTTATGTAAACTCTTATTTGTTCTTTTATAGTAATCTCCTCTCTTAACTCCATTCTCATTCTTTATCTTAGAATACCAGTTAACAAATTTCTCTACCTCACCTAATTGTTGTTTGATAGATGTTATACCCTTACTCATTTTAGATTTAGGAGAACCTTCTTCTTTTTTAATTGCTAACCAACGATTTTCTGCTAAATGTAATCCATCTTCAGCCAATTCCATACCACTAACATCCGCAATCTCACCATCCTTAACATCTTTTACTGCTACTTCTTTTGGCTTTTCTTGCTTTAAGTTTAATACATCCTCACCAACAACAATTGCTCCAGATAATTTAGCTAATTTAGCGTTTTTACCAGCAACTTCGGATGGTTTTGAAAATGGTGCACCAGCACTACTTGTTATTCCTTCTTCTAAATCATCAACAACCTCACCACCAGTTACGTTAGCTAATCTTTTATTTTTCTTTGCAGTTTGACCAGGTTTAGAAAATGCAGCTGGTGTATCATATCCAGCAATTGCACCAGTTACGGTCATTTCTTCCAATTCCTTTTCGGATTGGATTTCCTTAACCATTGTTCTGATTATTTCTTTTAGTCTATTTGACATTTATCTTTGATTTTAATTCTTTGATTAACTCATAAGAAAGCATAATAGATGAAACTTGGTTATCAGATATAGATTTACCCATTTTCATTTTCTCTAAAACAGAAATAGTTTCAGATAATTTGATTGTAGTAACTTTGTCTTGAATTTTTAATTTGATAGATTTTAGTTCAGATACAATATTTGGTAATTCTACTGAAAGGTAGTCTTTAAATTTAGATGTGTTTGAAATATTGTTTATATATTCCTTTAATAAATTCTTTTGTTTTGAATCTAAATTTGTATATTTTTTATTGAATGTCTCAACAAGAATCTTATAGGTTAATAATCTTAGGTCTTTATCTTGTTGTTTATATGATTCAATTAATTTGTTATCTTCTATTTTGTTAGTTTTAGTAGAAGGTCTAGCTATAATGTTTTCAATTAGGGTTACCTTTGAATTGAATACATCTTTAATATCATAGTTTTCGGATTTTTTAGATTCAAACACTTTATATATTGATGCCAATACTTTATAATTAGTAATTGGTGATGAAAGAAATTGCTCTAATTCAAACTTTTCATTAATTTGTTTGATAAGATTATACTTTTCTTTTGATAACTTAATCTCATTTAATTTAGAATGAGCTTGAGATACAGTATCTACAAACATTTCGGCTTTTGATTCCGAATTGTATTTTTCTTTTAATAGTAAATCATAAAGACGTAATTCCTTATTTAATTCCGTACCTGCGGCGAAGAATTCTCTTACTATGTTTTTTGCGTTCTCAGTTTTGTCCCCATTAAGTACCTCTAATGTTATTTGTCTTACTAAAAGCTCAAATAGCACTCCAGTATTCTTAACTTTGGAATGTTTTATTTTTTTCATTTATTACCCTATGTTTAACCTACGTCTATAAACTAACACATATAAATATAAACTTTTTAATGTTTATTAAAATTTAGTGTCATCTAATATGTTTTTTTCATCTAAAAGACCTGATTTTTCACTTAAAATCTTCTTTTTTGCTGAAATTCCATTAATATATTCTTTTGCAACTCGTTTATTTGATTCAAATGCACGAGTTTCTCTTTTTCTTTCTTTCTCATTTTCTTTATTTCCCAATGGGTCTCTACCTAATGGATGTTTATCTTTACCATATGTATTTCCTTCTCTTGGTCTACCACCTTTATTATCAACAATCTCTTGCTTCATTTTTTCAATCTCCTCCTCTACATTTTGTTGTTCAGGTGGATTTGCTGGGTCTTGTCCTTGCTGTTCTATTGATGTATGACGGAATCTATCTTTAAGGTCTAATATCATCTTAGCTCTTTCCATATCCATCTCATCTTCACTCATACTGAATACATTGTGATATACCCAATCGGTAGATAACATATTCATTCCTTTAATATCAGCTGCTAATCTAACTTTCTCACTCCAAAGATTTACTTTCTCTTGCTCATATATTGTAGATGAGTTAGTTAAAGTAAGTTGGAAGTTTGTCATTTCAGAATCATCAATACCTTGTCCAGCTAAGTGAACTATTGCAATCTTATATAATTCACTAACAACAGTTCTTTGAATTCTTTCAATAGTTCTAGCAAAACGAACATCCTGAGCTGCAAGAGTTGCTTTACCACTAATACCTTCTTCATATCCTAAGAATGCTTTAGGTATCTTTAATGCGCTAAATAATTTTGCTTTTAAGTAATCGATATCTTCAGTTGCAGTATAATCAAGTCCAGCTAAGTTTTCAATAGCAGTACCACTATCACCACCTCTAACAGGTAAGAAGAAATCTTCGGTAAGATTCTGAATATTGTATTTTAAGTTGTAATCTCCTGTTTCTTTATTAACAAATGGAGTTTTCTTCATTTTGTTAATAATCTTTTGCATATAGTTATCAACCTCTTGTGGGTTAATATTACCAATATCAATTTTGAACACTCTTTTTTCAGGTGCTCTCATAATACGATGGATTAACATCGCATCTTCCATTAGAGATAATTGTTTCCAAACTCTACGACCACCTTCAATCATTGCCTTACCATATGGAAGGAAGTTAGTATCCGATAACATACGGAAGTGAGCCATTTCATAGTTCTCATATTCCTTTTTACCAAATCTATCTAACTCAACTTTAAACTTAACATAATTTTGGTTCAATGGGTCAGTACCCTCTAATCTTTCAGTATTATATACAGAATAAGGTAATACATTTACAATACCCTTACCTTCTGCTATTTCCAATGCTAAAAAGAAATCACCATACTTTACCAAGTTTCTTACCCAAGGCCATAAATTAAATTCTATGTTTATTACATCATAGAATAAATTGTGAAGTATTGCACTTACATTTTCATTTGATGATTTAATTGATAATACATCACCAAATTCATTTTTTGTTGTTGATTCATCAGCGTAAATATCTAATGCCGATGCTATAATTGGGTCATTATCCATAGCATCATAATCTCTGAATAATTCTCTACGAACCTGATGGTATGCCATTGATTGTGCACCCTGATTCGTTTCGTTAAAAGACCTTTGTAACTTTGTATATCTATCTCTAAGATTTACGAAGTTTGTATTCATTTGGCGTTCATCCGTATCTACAACCTTACGTTTACCATCTTTGTCAACGGTTACGATAGCTTGGGTTGAGAATAACTTCTTTAACCTACCAAAAAAACTTCTATCATCTAATTCTTGTTCTGCCATAATTTATTATTAATTTCTACAAAATCCTATTTTGACATTATATAACATAAATATCGTAAAATATCAAAACACTACAACCATTGGGATAAATCTTCAAATCCATCTCCAACTCTCATTTTCCAAGGGTTATCATCCATACTATTTCCGCCACCATAGATACCAGTATAAGTATTTGATGTAATCCCACCTACTGCACTTTTAGTTAAATCAATTCCCTCTTGTCTTAAACGAAGTGCAGTATCTCTTACCCATAATCCAATTGAAAATGCCATTACCAAGTCATCGTTATAACCCTTCATAGCTTCTGCTCTACCATTCATATAGATAAATGTAAATAACTCATCTATCAAACGATTAGAACGAATTATAATTGATTTCTCTCTAAAGTAATCAGTTAGTTTAGATATGATTAAAGGTCTAGTCTTAGAAGTGGTTGAAAACCCAGCTACTAATCCTCTATCTTCAGCTCTATATTTATTTGTCATTTGATTTTCAGTATCGATATATTTTAAATCCTTACTCATATAGAATAAATTTTTATAATCTCTATCAATTACTTGCTGAATTGTTGCCCAACCAATGTTTGCATTCTCTATTACAAGTAATGCATCATTATATTCGGTTGAAAGTGCTACTAAGAAATTTCCAAAATCTTTAGTATCCACTTTACCTTTATATTCAGCTACTTGAGTTGCGTTTACAATATCAATTACATGGCAAGTAGAATAATCGGCCCCATCTCCTCTAGCAACATCGGCCACTACCATATATGATTTAGAATAATCAGCATGTTCCCATTTCCAAAGGTTTCCATCAAATCCACCTTTCTCTATTGGGTCTTGAATATATGTTTCTTTATAGAACATTAGAGTTTCCGGTTCAATTACAGTCTCACCAGAACTTACAAAGTCACAATCACATTCTTGTGCTGCTTTCTTTATCCCTAATAATTCTTCTTGCTGGTCTCTCCATTTTTGGTCTCTCTCAGGATGTACTGTCCAATGTAATCTGATTGTATTAAATGGATTTCTACTTTCCTCAGCTCCTAACCAAGTTTGGTGAAACCAATTACCCACACCATTAGGAGTAGATAATGCAATACAACTACCACCCGTTGAAAGCGTTGATTGAGCTGCCACCCAAATCTCATCGATATCATCAATGAAAGCGGCCTCATCAAATATTAGAAGTGATAAGGCTTCAGAACGTCCTGCATCAGGAGAACTAGCAATAGCTTTAATTTGAGAACCATTGTGTAAACGAAGGGAAAGCTTGTTATCCTCCATAGAACCTCCCTTAAGCCAACTAGGAAGTAATTCATGCATTACTCTTACCTTAGTTACTAAGTTCTTTGCAACATCTTGCTTTGTTGCAATAACCAATACGTTAAAATCAGTATTGAATATCATTTTCCAAAGTGCGTATCCAGCCGATAACGTTGAGATGCCAGTTTGACGTGATTTTAAAACTATATTAAATCTATTACCTGCGAATTGTGTTAGGGTCTTTTCCTGAAATGGGAAAAGGTGAAAAGGTATCTTACCTCTCACCGGATGCTGAATCATACAATACTTCTTCATAAAGTGAATCGGGTCTACCGCACACTTTTTGTATTCTTCTGCAATAATCTCTTTTAGGGATTTTTTTGGTGTTATAGGTGCACTCATATTAATTGTTAAGGGGTCTTACTAAATCGTAATTTTTATCTTTTAATTTATCGTAAGCCTCATTTCTTAACTTAGTAGCTTGTTCAATTTCACCTTCAAACTTAATAATTTCTAAAAGGATTTCTGCTTTAAGTTCCTCAACATCTCTCTCCATACTCCAACTTTCAATCTTACCATCTTCTTGAACTACTTCATATGTTTGCTTTGCATCTCTATAAGCTTGTTTGAATTGAGCTACTATATCATTACCATGCGCAATCATATTAGATGTAATTTTATATGTTTCGTAGTAACCCCACAATCCATCAATTTTAATCTCCGATTCTTTTTTTGCTAAACAAGTAATGCAATATCCAGTTTTAGATATCAATTTTTTATCAACTCTACCCGGTTTAATAGTTTTACATTCTTCACCTTTACAAGTGTTTAACTTATCTAAATAAGCTCTTACTTCGGCCATAGTATCACCCAACTCAGATGTTTCTATTTTACCAGCTTCTAATTGCTCCCAAGACCTACCATTATTATCAGTCCATTTTTCACCAACCTTATGCTTTATAATTTCTTTATCTGCTCCAGAAAATGATATTTGTGTATTTTTTTCGTATTCACCACCCGTCAATACCATATCCACCAACTTTCTACGGGTTGGGTGCATAAACTTTTTATTGAATTCCTTTGCCATATTACTTACGATATATTTGTATATATAAGTATATCAAAATTCAAAAAACGATTATTTATCGAAAAATATTCCTAAAATTTGATTTAGGGGTGCGAATGCACCTGTTAATTTGTAAGTGTTACCACCATAGACAAATACAATACCCTCATTTGGTACAATTTTATCAAATCCACCCAAAGCATTTAATCTTTGTAATTCTAATTTTAATTTTGCAATCTTCTTAGGGTCACCACTTGCTTTTACTTGGGATATTGTTGTTTCCAAACGTGCCACCATTTGTCTTTTAGCACTATCAGGGTTTGCTGTAAGGACTGATTCCATAAAGGATAATACATCCGCACCAACTCCTAAGAATATCTCCTCAAATCTCATTAGATTTTGCTTTGATATCTTTTGTTGGTCTTGCTTATCAGTTGTATCAGCCCAAGCTCTTATCTTATCATCAGTTATTTCTGCTATACGGAAACTCTTGTCACCAAAAGCCCATCTTTTAACCAATCCTATCTTTTGTTGATAATCTAATTTCTTTGCAGTCTTTTCTACAAAGTTAGTCCACCAAGCTTGGTGATAATCGGCCACACCATCACTATCTGCTAACTTAAACTCATTTTGAAGTTTAGTAATCATTCCTAAATATTTTCCTTGTAATTTAGAAAGATGTTCTGATTTAGGGAGTTTATTAATTGGAGGTCCCTGTATTGTGTACTTTGATTGAACATGTGCATTTACTTGCTTAATCATACCACCTAATATAGATGCCGCTTGTTGGTTCTCACCTACAATAGTTCCATCCATATCATAATCAAACGTACCATGAAATACTAACAGGGGTTGATTGTAGGGGATTACATTTACAGACGTTGGATATATTACTTCCAAATTCATAAACGAACTGCCATCCTTAAAAACCTTCTTACGTTGAGGTTCGGATAGGGCGCCGATTGCTTTAGATAAATCCTGCATAGCGAAGTTGTATGCATCAGTTAATCCACCTCTACCAGCAAACTTATCGGCTACTTGTCCTATTGTCATAGCACCTTCACCTTTGTTCTTTAGGTGTGATTTGTTACGAGCTGCAACTAATCTACCATTTACCCAACTAACTGCTAATGCCTGTCCATCAGTCTTTTCTCTTGCTAATTCTAAATCACCATTCAATGCTCTTACTACTATTTGTTTTAAATCGCCAAATGTAAGATTCATTTCAATATCAAATGGATGATTCATATGTCCATAAGCCCCACCTTCTAATAATAATGATTCGTTTACTGATTCTTTTTTCAAACTTCTTTTTTGTTGAATCAATTGTTGTATTTCTGAAAATAAATCTGCAATTTCTTTATTTAATTTCTTTTCATCTGCACTCATTGGGGATTCTATATCAATATTAGAATAAAGTTTTTTCTTTTTTATAATTAAAATATCTGCTTTTTTAAGTAAATCATTTTTTACCTTATCTAAATCTTTTACAATTTCCGATGAAGTTGCTTCTTTTACAGGCGTGTATTCATCACTATCATCACCATCCAATTTGGATTTTAATTTCTTTACATCTTTTGGATTTGGTGCTCCATTGATATATCCACCCGGTAAACTTAAACCTACACCAGCTCCACCACCCAATCCCATCTCATCTAATAGGTTATCAAAATCTTCAACTATTTCTTTAATATCTTCTTTTGAAATTATTGTATCTTTTTGATTATCAGGAAGTTCCCAAAATCTTTTAGGTTTATCTATTGCTTTATTTGGTTCGGTTTCTTGCCAATCTTCAATAGTGTGTGGGTCATCGGCTGGGTTTAATGTACTTTGTGTTACATTCTTAATTTTATAATAAGCTTTTCTAAATTGAGTTTCTGTATCTTTTGATTTACCTCTACCTCTCATTGTATCTGCTTTAGGATTGTCAATTTGCGTATATCCGCCTTGCTTATACCAATTTTCAGGTTTAGCTTTATTTAATATTCGTTTTTGTCCATCTGCCGTAAACGATGTATCAGGCTCAGCAGTTCCGCTAAATCCACTATTAGATGCAGCTTCTTTTAAGTTTTCTTTTTTAGGAATTCTAAATGTTGCTACTTTCTTACCATTGATTGTTGGCATTCCCCAATCATCAGTTCCTATTGTTTTTACAACTACTTTTTTATTTTTAAATCTACCCATTAAGATAGTATCACCAATTTTTACGTTTAGTTTAATTTCTTCATTAATACATTCTTTTAAACTCTTTAACTTAAGAGTGATTAATTTGAATATTTGAGAATCAAATTTTGGATATGCTTTTGTAAAGTTTTTCTTTCTATCATCCTCACTACCAGCACTTAACCAATAACGAACATCAGTACCACTAATTGGATTTGCAGTAGCCGGTGATGCGTACACATATCCTCTATCTAAATAAGGTTCGGTTATTTTACCTTTATATGGTGTGAAATATTTTCCACTTAATCTGTTTTGGTCTTTCTCACCAACTACAACAATCAATCCGGTTGTATCTGAATCATACTTATTAAGTATTTCTTCAGGTGCATATCGATTTTTAATATTAACGATTTTAGATGATGGTATCCCAAACATCTTCATCATTATTGCTTTTTTTTCTTTAAAATTAAATGGAGATTTTTTTGAATCGGTAACATTAGAAGTTCCGATATATACGCTATCCTTTCCGAATTTGCGTACTAAATTTTCATAAGTTGCATAATGGCCTTTATGAAAAGGTTGAAAGCGGCCCGAATAGACAACTATTTGTTTATCTATCGGAGCCGCTTCCAATAATATTGATTCCACTAAAAAATTTGTTAATTCTCCCATTATATAGTTCTTCCTATATAAATATACAACTTTATTCTTTTATTGTTGTTGTTGCTGTTGCTGTTCCATCAATTGCTTTCTAGTTGGTGCACCTGGTTGATATTGAATAGTACCCTCTTTCATATTAAGTCTACCTTGTGGATATTGTTCATCCAAAGCATCCATCATATCTTTTAACTGAAGATTTAATCCTTTAAATTCTTCATCTGATTGCTCAAGGATATCATCTAATCTAATTAATTCTTCTTGAATTTCTTTTTTTCTAAGATAGATTTCACCAAATCTGCCAACAAATTGACCGATTTCTGAATTTAAATCTTGAATAGATTTGTAAGTATCCTCATCGATTTTTACTGTTTCAATCTCAATTGATTGTTTTTGTGGAATTTTGTCTAACTCTGCCATAATTTGTTATTTATTTGTTTATATATATAAGTATATTGTTTTTTATTTTTTATAAGAATTTTTCCAATTCTTTTATTACCATTTCTGATGTTATTGATTTTGTACACTCAAATTGTCTATCCGTACCCTTATGGTCAGGACACCAATTCCAATCACCAGCATCCAATCTAAGCCTATTAAAGCATCCTTCACATTTACCCGTTGGTGCAGCTACTCTATAACAATCTTGCATTTCAGCCCAATCATATGAGAATCCACTAATTAGTACAGTTGGAACATTTAGTGACCAGCTTAACCAACTTAATCCACTACCAATTCCAATAAATGCTTTTGATTTTAACATTTCATCCATAACTAATTCCAATGGTCCGTTTGGATGTTGGGTTATTCCTTTTGGTAATTTATTTCCCATATAATCATCGCCTTCTTTTGAAAGTAATTTTACTGTGTATCCTTTATCCTTTAACCAATCAACTACATCTTGCCATCCAGTTGGGTTGTTCCAAAATTTAGATTGAGCAGTTCCAAATACACCAATACATATTTGTTTAAGATTTGGGTCTATATATGGATTTCGTTCTTTTAGCTTAGGTTTAACTTCCGTATAATCGATACCCAATACATCCGAACACATTTTCTGCATTGTTTGCTCTCTAAAATTATTTGGGTTTTTTAATTTATTAAATGTATCATCATCATTATAAAATAATCCAATACAATACATTGCGTATAAATCAGTAACATTTGTTCCGGGATTTACAAATTCAATCTCTGGATATTGTTCTACAAACATATCATTCATAAATGTAGATGTTACTACTTTGCATTTATGTTTTTTTCTAAACTCATCGACATATGGAAACCAAGATAAGGAATCTCCTAATGCTTTTGAATCCAATGCAATATATACACGCTTATTAGTTGCATTGTATATATATTCATACCACAAATTATCGTTTTCGTATATTTTTATTTTCCAATCTACAAAATATTCTATACTACATTTAGACCAACAATTGTTGGATATGGTACTTTCATACAAAGTAATACCAGATGCATTATCTATAAATTGAACTCTATATTGAGCTTGCTTTGGTCCAGATATTTCTACAAACGGACCTCTTACAAAATTAATATTAACTTTATTTTTAGCTTCTAATATGTTTTTTGTATTTTTCTTTAAATTATCGTATATCATTAATTCCAAGTTTTATTTGTTTCATCTAATAAAGAATATCCCTCCGCTTGCTTACTATACATTTTATTGGTAGTATATCTTGGTTTTGGGTGATGGTAAAATACATGATTAAACCAAAGGTCACCAACATCCCAACCACAATCTACAATCCTATCCATCCACCATTTTTTAGTTCTATTTGGAATTAAATAACAATGAGCTAAGTCTTGATTATGTGCTGTTTTTGAAAAAATATCATCTATATTTTCTCTACTACGAGAAGGATTATTTGCAAACGAAATAAAATAAGCATCATCTCTTTCAGAAAGAAAACATGCTCTATATACAGTTTCAACAAATTCTTCAAGTCCAGTATAAATGAATGCATCGGCTTCAAAAACTAAAGTATAATCATAGTTATTTTCATCAATAGTTTCCAATGCACCTCTATGTGCTAAATAACATCCATAGTGTCTACCAGTCATCCAACCCAATCCTGCACCCGGATGTAATTCACCCGGTGTATTTGTTGGGGATATATGCTCCGGTCTTCTACAATTTTCAGAAGGTGCCATTCCTTCATATGGTTTATTAACTATTGGCTGATAATTCATTCCATATTTAGATAACTGCTTTAATGATGCCATACTGATTCTTTCTCTAGTATCTTTAGGCTTTGTCATTAAATGTTTTATTTGTATTCTTGGTTTCTTTTTAATAAAACTACGAAATTCTTTTTCAACTTGTCCGTAAAAGTAATCATCAACTGCTTTTGTAACCGAATCAAATACACCATAATCATCACCAGCAATATAACCACCAGGTTTTACTTTATTAAACCAATTTCTAATATCACTAGTAACCGATTCATATGAATGGTCCGCATCTATCATTAGGAAATCTATACTTGAATTTTTAAAATTATTAGATGCGTTTTTAGATGTATCTTTTATTATATCAAATGAATCGTAATTATTAGATATGATTGTATTTTCAATAAATTCATAAAATATATCACCACTAAATGCATCAACAACAACCTTATCCAATTCAGAACTTTCACTACCTTTGAATGTATCTATTGTAGTTAATTTAATATCTTTTTTAGATTCTAATATTTTCTTAATTAAATGATTTGTAGATTTTCCAAACCATGAACCAACTTCAACAAATGTAGAATTAAATGGGGCGTTTGTCACCATCTTATCATATAATTCATTATAAGAAAACCATCCAGGTATTTCACCAAATGTTGGATTTAATGTATCTAATATAATTTTTTTAGTATTCTTTAAATCATCATCTATATAAGTAACCAATGGGTTAGCATCATATGTATCTAAATAAGTGTGTAGTTTTCTGAATATCGATGGTAGTTTGTAACTTAATGCTTCTTTAACTGATAATGGATTTAATTCTAATTTAGAACTAAAATAAAACATATCACAAGCTGCGTAGAAAGTATCAACATCATTTCGTTCTCCCCAAACAATACAATTATCCGGCTTATGTTTCATCAATGGTAACCAATAATTTTCGAAATTCATAGCTTGGTTTCCTACAAAATGAAATTTAATTTTATATTTTTCCAATTGCCTAGCTACATCAAATATTTCACCTTGATTTTTACCGGATGCAAATAATCCAACATTAAGTACATGCTTATACTCTGGGTCTAATCCTAATTCTTTTTGAGCTGCACTTTTATCAAATTCATAATTTTCAATTGGATATTCCCATAGCGTAGTTTCCACTCCCAATCCTTCAAATTTACGTCTACTCCATTCGGATACTAAAACATATCTATCAGGATGATAAATTATATCAGCGGTTGTTGTTAATGAACCATGTGTAGTTGCTACAATAAAATAAGGTCTATCTTTTCTAAAAATCTTATCTAATACAAAAGGGGCTAAATCAAATTGAGGTATTTCTTGAAAATGTATAATATCTGGTTTGAACTCATCTATTACATTTAATATTGCGGATTTATCATCACCTAATGTATGAACAATTGTTAGATTTTTTATTCTATTTTTTTGAACAACAAATGCATCCCCTCCGCTATTGTTTATTTCAACAACTTGGATATCAAAATCTTTTATAAATTCTTTTACCTGTTTATATAGGTATTGTGGTTGCCCTCCCGTAGATAAGTGAGGTGCAACATAAAGTAACTTCTTTTTAGACATATTTTATTAATTGTAACAAAGATACAAAATAATTACCAAACTACCAAATTTATTTTATTCAGGTGTTTCAAAGGTTACCACACCTTCCTCAAGATTAATTTCTCCGTTAGGATATTTTCTTTGTAAATCAGATATTGTGTTCTCTAATTGAAGACTTAAATTATCAAATTTATCTTCCTTTGCACTCTTTAAATCTTCCATACCTTTAATTTCGGCAGTAAATTCTCTAATTCTAAGAGAAATTTGCCCTAATTCAAAAATAAGTTGATTTGCTTCTTCTTGCGATTTTACTATCTTGTCTAATGTGTCTTGAGATAGTTTTTCAGTTTTCTTTGCCATATAACGTTAGTGTTTATATATAAATATATACTTTTTTAAAAAGGAGAATCTCCTAATAAATCAGTTGGCCATTTTGATTTCAATTCATCTAAAGTAGTCACATCTGATAAATCCATATCAGGTAAATCTCTTAATTGTTGTTTTTTTGAAATTATATCAGTAGTAGAACTACCCAATTCCAATGCTCTCATATACTGAATATCTAACTTAGGTAATTCATCTTCTCTAAATCTTCTAAGTTTAAATATGAATACGTTTTTTGCTTTTTCTATGTTTATTGTAAGTGACATAATTATTGGTTTTATTTGGTTTGTAAATATTCGTTCCATTCCGAATCACTCATACCAACCCCATCAAAATCATTATCAAAATCATATTCCATTGCTTCAAAAAAATCAGAATTAATATGTGGTTCTATTAATGAAAAATCAAGTATTTTAAACTTAATTCCATCAGGAACTACACAATATCCCAATTCCATCATACTCATAGATGGATTTGCTCTATAAGTGACACTTATTCTATTTTCTTCATTTTTGTGAATTACTACTTCCATATTATGTTTTTTTAATTATAAAATACTGCAAAATTTAATGCAAGTGGATTGATTCTATCTTTGTTATCTACCCTTATACAAGTTACTTGAAATTGTGTTGCTGATATTTGAGTTACCGCTACCTTTGATGGTTTATTCACATCATATGCAGTAGCTCCCTCACCATTTATACCCGTAACAACCGTATATGTTGAAATATTTTGACTAGTTGCTAATGTTACTACGAATTGTCCGGCTGTACCCGTATAGGTGATTGCACTAATACCAGTACCATATATGGTAGCGCCTGAATTTGGTGTTGTTATATATGCGTATGCTTTTACAGCTGCGGCATATCCAGGAACATAACTAGTATCAGAAATTACAGTACCATCTTTTAAATTAAGATTTCCTTTTACTAAAGTAGAATATTGTAATCCGGTAGTTATACCACCATTAGTACCATCCTTTACTTCCAAATATTTAGTATCACTCATAACAGCTTGAAATCCACCACCATTAACAACAGTACCAGCCGATATTCTACTTATATTTACAGTTCCACCAGGTTCCACAAAACGTATTGTTGCTTCAGAATCATCGACGGTTGTTAATACTGATGTATCTGCTGCGTATATTGATTTATTAATATATAATTGTATTTTATAAGAACCGCCAGATGTAAGATTTCCAGATGTAACAGAAAAGAAAGATGGGTCAGTTAAATATGTAGTTTGGTTGTTAAATGTATAACAATATGGTGCGGAGTTATGTGATATTATACCATTTGATACATAGTTTTTATTTTTATCAACACTAAATGAATAAACAATATTTTCATCTACCATTTGTTCTACATAATCAACTATTTTTAATTCAGATATGTTACCAACTTTAACATAAATTTTACTAACACCTTGTATTAAATCCCTAACAGTTATTTCATTTGTTTCATTATCTGCCCAAAATGTGTGAGTATCGGATACTTTTAGTTCAATACCATCGACCACCACTTTATAAATAAATGGTGTAGTTCTTGTTCGTATTTGTAAAATAGTATCCTCTACAAATGATACACCATCAAAAGATAATATTTTATCATTTTTATTTATTTCATTTGCTAATTTAGTAGAACCATCGTACATTGTTATTTTGGTATCACCTGTTACAGAAACAGGACCATACCCTCCACCACCTCCACCACATTCATCAACAATAGAACCAAATGCTGTGGCGTATTTGGTAGTACCATAAGTTAATATACCATTACTTGAATCAGTTACTACTAAATTAAATGTTTGAATTGCATATGCATCGCCGCTAGCGAAAGAATATGAATCATTAACAGCTGGGTCATATGTATATGTTGCTAAATGCGTACCCCCACCAGCTGCCGCAGTAAATGAAAGTAAATTAACAAATTGATTATCTATTAAATCGTTATCTCCATTTGTAGTTGTTGTTTGATATATTGCTGAATTTGGGCCGGTTCCTGATGTTGGTGATGGTTGATTCGATGATGGTGCTGGTAGAGTTGATTCTGTATTTGCTATGAACCTAGGGTTACCGGAAGTATCCAAAACAGTTATAGATTCTGCTGCAGCATTTAATTTAATTCTACCATTTGATGATTCTAACGAGTTTGCATCCAATTCCCAAGCACCAAATGATGCTTCAACGGATTCCAATTTTCCTCTAAAAGAGGCATTACCACTTGATTGTATTGCAAAGCCAGGTGCTCTAATAGCTCCGTTTGATAAATCAATAAATGTACCAAACTCAGAAAATGGAGCTGCTTCAGCTGATGCTGAATAGTTTGTTGAAGTTATTAAATTTGTTGCAACCATATTCGTTACAATAGAACCAGCACCTATATATGTTACGGCACTTCCACTATTGATTTGGTCAATTGCTGCCATTGCACCCAATGAACTACTAAATGCATTTATTGCGGTTCCTGTATATCCATTTGCTGAGGATATTGCTGCCGATTCTGCTGCTGCAGCTGAACCACTTACTCCGGTTTGAGTTGCTGCATCCCCACCAGTTACCGTAATAGAACCTTTTATTTGTAAATCAGTACCGGTCCATTTAAGATGCCTAGTATCACCCGAATTAACCAATGAAAATCTAGGCATTAATGAACCACCACCTAAATCATAAATACCTTGCCATATACCAGCATTACCATATCCAATTGTACTATATTGCCCAATTGCCATATATGGGTCAATACGTCCTCCAGCTAATACAATGTTTGCAAAAGCACTACCAACATTGTTACCAACATTAATTGTATTTTTTACAAATGATTCTTCAAATATTGCAATCTTAGCTGCCACAAAGAAATCCTGTTGACCCAAATATTGCCAATGTTCACTATCAGTTCCAATAGCTGGTGGTACTTGTTTTCCAACTTTATTTGCTAATAGAAGTGCTCCATTATCATGCTTTTTATATGTAGTTGGTCCACTACCACTAATTGCTGCAAAATAATGAGTTGCTCCACTACTTCCCGTTGGGTCTGGATATATAACTGCATCTCTCCTATATCCTATCGTTTCTACCGAACCACTATAATTTGTATATTCATTCCACTGTCCTCTCATTACAATACCAGGACCAGTAGCACCTTCATATTGAATTGCTAGAGATTGTGTTTTAAATACTTTCTGCCTACCATTTTCTATATCGATTTGATATACAATAGTTGCGGTTGAATTTGTTTCAGGAACAGTCCATGCTGTAATGTTTCCGATTAATGCTTCATCTATTACAGTTGGTACAATACTACCAGATACCAATCCACCAGCTAAAGTAATATGTCCTGATTTAGAAAGTATAGTTACTTGATATTCACCCAACGAACCAATTTCATTACCAAATTGGTCTAGCGTTTTTGCACTAAATGAATTTTTATGTAGTAATGGTTCATCGCCTTTAGTTGCTTTGATTGTTGTACCAGTTCCACTAAACGTTATTTGTCCAGAAACTTTATAAATAACTGAACTATTTTCATTTGTTAATATTACATTATATGCCTGCCCTCCCGCTTTAATACCAGCTATTGTTAATTCGGATTCTGCTCTAATTGGTGCAGATACGGAAGAATTACCATCTCTAATTTTTACTTTCCATGTAGCAGTTTCACCGGGTGCAGTTGCATCCCCACCACCGATTTCAACAAAATCATCAGCTTGAATACCAGTATAATCTGTGTCATCTTTATAAAATTGATACCAAATCGCTCCAGTTGTATTTGTTGCAGTTGCTGTTAAAATAATTGGGTCTAAAGGTGATGTTACAACACCATCCCCATCAAAGTTTACGGTTTGAGATGTTGCTGATAAACTTACGTTTCTTGCATTTGGAACAGAAACATTTTTTGTAAATGTTTGAGTTTTTTCAACAACCGATGATGTATATTGATGACCAGGTCCTAACGAATACGGATTTATAACTACATTATATAATGCACTTGCCGATACATATGGATAATCAAATCTATTAAATGCAACAGTTCCAGTATCTCTTGATGATGATGATATGGTTCTTAATTGAATATTTTGTGTAGTTATATATTTTACATCAGATGCTTCTTGTATTCTAAAAGTTCCAGGTAAGTTTGATTGACTTGTAAATGTTAAATAATCTTGCCCCTCTCTAACCTTTATAGTTGTATTTGCAGCAGAGTAACCAGATGGAGTTATGTAACCTACTTCATCCGCATTCAACGTTGGTGTCAATGGACTTATTATAACTTCCAATTGAGGAGGTCCATCTAATATTTTTGTGTAAAGTTGTACTACACTTTGAGTATATATCGATGATGTATAATACGGATGAATTACCAATGGGAATGTTAAACTACCACTTAATGCACATAATCCAGATGATGCACTAACAATCATAGATGATGTATAGTTATTATCAAAATAAACCAAACCACCAGTTATGCTTGATGATAATATTGATTCTTGTGCAATATAAAATGTTCCAGATTGAGAAATACTTCCCGTAAATAACAAATATCTAGAGCCTTGCTTTAATCTAATATCAGTAATAGATTGTTCATAACTAGCCACTTCGCCTTTAGCGTTTGCTTTAAGTGAAACAGTCAATGGATTAACTTCAAATACAATACTTTCATCACCCGGCTTTCCATCAGGAACAATAGTAAATGTTTTATCAATTGTTGATTGTGCTAAAGTATATGGTTCAGTATATGTAAATGTTATTGTTAATTTTTTACTTTGTCTATTTGCTAAACCCAACCCATCAACAGGTCCAGCATTTATAACATTTTTATTTTCATCAACTGCTGTTATTGCAATAGATGCAGTATAGCAACTTTGAGTTGTATAGTACATCCAATATTCAGGAATAAAATCTTTGTTAATTGACATTGATGGATATACCTGAAACGATGCTGTTACATTTTCTGCGTTACTACCTCTTAATGTAAATGATGCCGTTGCAAAAGTAAATGATGGAGTAAATACATTACCATTTCTAAAATTAATATTGTATATATCCGTATTATATGTAATTACACCAGTATCCAATCCATCTTGCAAATCTTCCAATATAATAGATGATAACACAGATGATGAAACTGCGTAAGCAGGTCCAGATGCGGCAGATGCTGATGATATCAAATATACCGTTCTTCGTTTATCAATTGAATCTCTATTAAATACTGCATTATAATTTATCTCACCACTACCTAATGAACCTGATGTAAGGCCTTTAATATATCCACTTGCCGATGCTTCATATAAATTTATGAACTTTTCAGGAGTTGAATAATTTAATGAACCTGTTTTTAAAATATGTAATTGTATTGATGGCCAGCCCTTTCCAGGTTGAGTTGTACTACTTAATTCAATATCGTTTACACCATCAATTCTAACCGCTTGTACTTCAAGTGAACCTGTACTACTATTTCGTATTTGAGTTCCTCTATACGGACGTATTAGGTGATTAACACCACCAAATCCATCTAATACTCTTGTGAATATAACGGTATCGGTATATCCTTCGGTTTCACCTGTAATTTTTACAAGTTGTACTAATTTATCAATTCTAGAACCGGTAAAATTACCAACAGTCATTGTTGGTGCATCGGATGTAATATCACTTAATAATCCGGGATATCTTCTACCAGTAAATGATGCAGTATAATCAGAAGCAAACAATTCATTACCATCAAAATCAAAAGATTGAGATGTATAAGTTACCGAACCAGTTAATAAATTTTTTGCTACCGTAAATCCAACTACCGTTGGTGGGATTGGCTGTGAACCAGAATCAAATTGAAAAATAAGATTTCTAGGATTAAATACAAGTCCCTTTTGTAAATTTTGTAAATTACCACCATTAAATGTTTTTGTTTCTTCAACTAATACAGGTATGTAATTGTTATTAACATCATAGAACTCAAAACGATAATCAAATGTTTCAACTGGTAAACTTCTTGGAACAGTTTGTATAAATGATATCTCATCAGGAGAGAATGATGTTTCCTGTGCTGATGTAAAACTTATATTTGCAAGATGCCATCCACTTCCAACAACTTCAAAATACAATCTTGCATTATCAATTTCATCAGCAATTAAATTATCAGTAGATGTTGTTTTTTGTAGAATGATATCGGAAGCTTCTATGGTTGTTATTGTTTGTTCAACTCCAACAGTAGATACAACACCATTATAGGTAGATGTCTTAGAACCACTTAAAAATGCTCTTAAATAATTAGCAGATGGTTGGTTTGGTGATAATCTAACATTAAAATTCAAAGCATATTCTTTACCAGCCGATATATCTATTGATTTTGTTGTAAAAAAATATTGAGGAGTACTTGAATTAAGTCTTACAGAATCATATAAATAATTTTGATTAAATGTAGCTGTTAGAGAATTTGATGATGTAATCCAATAGTTTGTAATTACATCACTTGTAAATAATCCATAATAGTCTTGATTGCTTGTTTGTGATTCCAAATCAACCAATAATTCATTTGTTTCTAATCTAACTTCTTGTACAAATTCAAAATCACCAACTTGTGATTGAGATTTACGAAATATTTTAACTCTATTTACATCACCAACAAATGTTGTTAAATCGGTTAGTTGTATTTTTGCAAAAGAACCTGTTAATGCAGTTGCTATATTATCAACACCTTCCAAATAATTAAAAGATGCAGTATATCGTTGCGATGCAAATGATGCCACCAATCCATTTTGAGTATATGGTTGGGTTATTAATAACTCATTTTTATTAATTACATCAGAAATTACTCCTGTAAATCCTAAATCAGTCAATTCAATATTGCTACCTATCATAGAACCCGTCCATGCCGTACCATCTGTTGTAGTTAATTTATATGATGTTGGTAATTTAAAATCGGATATTGAAGTTGCTTCCGTTGGTATAATTGGTGTACCTCGTACAAATCCTTTATTTGTTACATTTGCAAAAGTTGTTGAAAATAGAGGTTTTACTATTTCGGTAATTGCAACATTAGGTCTTCTATAAAATCTTACTTTATCGGTATTTACTGCTAATCTATTTAATGAAAACGTTTTTTGCCATTTTACATTATAGTTACCTTTCCAATCTTCTGGTATATCTAATACAACTCCACCACTATCTAAATATGTTTTTAATTCTCCTAATATTGTAATAGTTGCTTCTCCAATTGGAGTATCTTCATAAACATATACTGCTATTACTTTTGATGTACCTTCATAATATTCAGGAGTACCATTTCCAATTTCATGGTAAACAGGATTTCCTTCAACATCTAACACTTGAATTTTTATTTCAGTAGTCTCCATTAAATGAGAAGAACCCTCAATAAGAAACCCGTTTTTACCACCAGTAAATACATCTTTAAATTCTGTTACTTTAAAATATTTAGAATTTGCGTCAGTATCTAATATAAATGTAGCATATGCACTTAATGGTTGGTTATATGTAGTTCCGTATTTTTTTAATCTTGCCATGTATATTTTCTATTATTATTAATAAATATTGGGATAATTTTTTATCCTTATAATTATATATAGAAAACTAAAGAAAACTAAAGAAACGTTATGAAGAAGTATGCAATGATACAAATAGATGCTGAAATACATCAAGCATTAAAAGAATTTTGTAAAGAGAAAGGATATAAGATAAATGGGTTAGTAGAAACCCTTATAAAAGAAAAGGTGCAGTCTTTGAACAAGATCACACCTAAAAATGTATTACCGGTTACTAGAAATTAATCTTACTAAAACCATCTACTTTCTTAATTTCAATAAGTCCATCTACTATATCTCTCATTTGTTCTAAGTGAGAAATAACCCAAATGAAATCAAATTGAGTTTTAAGATACTGCATCATCATAAAGAGTGATGATAGGTTATCTGCATCCAATGTCCCAAATCCTTCATCGATTACTAAGAAGTTAGGTCTAGGTAGGTTGCATATGTTAATTAGAGCCACTCTAATCGCTAATCCCGATATGAACTTCTCCATACCACTACACATCTCTAAAGCCCATTCCTGGTCTTCGTAAACGATTCTAGCGTTAATGTTTTTTCCATCCGTATCCATTGAGATTGAAAAATCTACCACTTGTCCCAATATGTTATTCACTTCGTTTTCAATTGCTGGAAGTGCTTTGGATATTAACTCATAGGGTACACCATCTTTCTTAACTGCATCTAAGTAGAATGTATATAATTGGTTTTTACTTTCCAATTCTTTTACTTCTTCCATCTTAGCTACCATATTATCAATATAGGTTTTTGTTGCACCTACTTCTGACATTAATTTCAACATTAATTTGTTCACATCTGATATTTGTTTTTCAACACCTTGCTTTAATCTACGAACATTTTGTATTTGAATATCTAATGTTTGATTCTTTGTAATCGTTTCCACATTATCATTATATCGTTTGATATCTGCGTTTACAGTTTCTTTTTGAGTTTGTAATAATTCAATTTTAGAATCTGCTGTTCTGATATCCGCTTCTAATCGTTCTCTAACTATAACCAATCGTTTGTACTCATCGGTCCATTCTTTCCATCCTTTGAATTGGTCTTCTACACCTTCCCAAGAATCTAAAGTTTGTTGAATACCCGTACATTGTATAGTTGCATTTTTAACAAACCCTTCCAATTCAGGTAATGCTTCTTTTGCTCTCATTGCATCTTTAACAAATTCATTATCGCAACAAAATTTACAATTTGGGTCATATTCATGCTTATCCAAATGATTAATCTTTTCTTTAGTAGAATCTAATTGTGACTTTACTATTGAATAAGTTTTTTCTGCTTCAATTAAAGCTTTTTGTTCTCGTTGGTAATTTGAATATACAACTTCTATACCAATTCCATTTATGGTAACTTTAGAATCAACCATTTCTTTAGCTTCCCTAACCAATTCCTTAGCTTCAGTATGTTTTTGTATCTTATCGAATTTAGTATCTCCCCAAGTAGTTAATTCACCATCAATCTTTTTAACTTTACGATTTAGTTCATCAATATCTAAATTACCTTGAATTGGAACTATTTGTTGAGATAATCCTACAATTTGTTCTTCTAAATCAGCTTTACGAGTTTCCAATTCCAACTTCTCCGAATCCAAACTATCATACTCCTCTCTCTTTGAATTCAAGTCGTTTTCTTTTTGGGCTAATTCCGAAGTGAAGTCGGTCTTTCTGAAATTTCTGATAAGTGCATTTACATCTTTGATATCGTTGGTAGCAGTATCATACAGCTTATCAAATATATCAAGTCCCATAAACTGAGCCATCAAATCTTTCCTTTCGGATTGTGATTTATCAATGAATAGTGCGTTGTTAGCTTGTAGTGAAAGGGCCGTCATAATGAAATCCTCATATCTCCCTACATAGGTTTCAATGATTTGGTTTGTATCCCTACGTTCCGTTCCATTAAGTGATTCCCTACCACTATCTCCCTCTCTCCAAAAGTCCACATCTACTTTTACGTTCTTTCCTTTGTTAATTGTTCTTCCCTCTCTACGAATACCATAGATAACTCCATCTACGGAGAATTCTAATTGGCAATGGAAATCTGATTTACGATTGTTCATAATAGCAGATGCTTTGTAAGCCCTACTACACTTATCAAATAAACAAAATGAGATTGCATCAAATAGAGATGATTTACCTTGTGCATTTGGTGCGAATAATCCCATCAATCCGTTTATCTTATCGAAGTTGATTACATTCCTCTCTCCGTATGAGAACATATTACTGAAATCAAACTTAATTGGTTTCCAGCTTATGTTTCTTTGTAGTTCTGATGGTTGTATTCGACTATTAATGTCACGATTTATTTTCTCTATTCCAGCTAAGTCCTCCTTTGTCACAAATGGCATCATACGTTCAATATACTCACCAATTAAAGAGTTTTGATGGTTTATATCAGCTATGCTATCTACTTCCAACCTTGCTTCTCTATCGTTGGTTTTCTTCTTATTGAATGTATCCGTTCTAATGATTGTAAAATCTTCCACACCATACTTTGCGGTAATATCAGCCATCATTCTCTTTGTATCTGCGGTATCCGTATTAGTTATTCTCACTCTTAAACGAGGGTATAACGGCATATCAGTTACATCCGGCACAATACCACCATCAACATCTAAAGTGTAATAACCATAATCGTTTTGGATATCAACTTCCTCATAGGTCATTGTATCTAAATCCCAAACTAAGAATCCGTGCTTGTCTAATGTCTCACCGAAGTTTTGTTGTACCAAAGAACCAGCATATACCACCTTACATCCGCTTGGTGATATCATCTCTTGTCTTTTATGGATATCTCCTAATAAGGCTAAATCATATCCATCAAATATTTCAGTTGTGAAGTGTCTGCTACTAACCACATAACCAACATCGGTTGTAGAGTTATCAACAGGTCCGTGAAATAGTGCAATCTTCTTATTACCAAATAGAGTATTAGCTTTTGGCCAATTATCTTTGTTATCAAATATACTGAATACTGCAAAATCAACATCTCCGATTCCGTAAACTTGCGTATCTTTTAAATACGTTAGGTTTGGTAACTTTAATGCATCAACGATTGGAGTAAGTACATCCAATCTATCTGAATTATTCATATTACAATCGTGATTACCAGCGATTACAATAGTAGGACATAGTTTGTTACATTCCGTAAACAACCAACTAATCTCACTTACTAATTCAGGACTCATTTCCAATTTAGCATGAGCGATATCGCCAGCTAAGTAGATAATAGAATCTTCCGTTCCTCTCTTTTTGATTTCTTCGAACATTGAGTAAAATACTTCTCTAAACTCTTTGTGTCTTTTGATATTACGGATGTGTATATCCGCAATGTGATAAATTCTTTTTAACCTCATATATTATTTAGTTTGGATAGAACTAAGTC
>Ga0208133_1000144_pt1 | contig 27624 bp, 49 predicted proteins | sample ColrivemetaGS535_FD_187595 | JGI IMG/M metagenome (GOLD analysis project Ga0208133, IMG submission 187595) | Estuarine microbial communities from the Columbia River estuary, USA - metaG S.535 (SPAdes) (version 2) | ecosystem: Environmental > Aquatic > Marine > Intertidal zone > Estuary | place... | reverse complement strand
TTCTTTCTGCTGGTTCCTCCCGTTTTACTTTGTAAGAACGGGACGGCAACTTAAGATTAACTAAGTTGTTATCTTGCTGATATGCCTTGATACATTCATTCAGTTCATTGGCTAACATTAGACCTTCTGTATATGTACCTTGATTTGAATATACATCATACATCTTTGCTTGCTCAGCAATTACTGAAACAATCATTTCCATAACTCGGTCAATTGTATAGATTGGCTGTTCCGCCAGATATCGACCAAAGATAGTTGGATTAAACCAATGGTCATCCATTAGATTAACTAATGATTCTGCTACTTTGATTTCTTGTGTTTTACTCATTCGTCCGCCTTCCGCCTAACTGTCAATTGTACCAAAAATAAGAGAGGAGGTCAAGGACCAACGAAGCCCCGACCTCCACCCTGGATTACTTAGCCTTGTTGGCTGGAGTCTCTGCAGTAAATGTTAGGCCCTTTGCTACAGCTTCCGCTAGAGCTACCTTGGCTGCTCCTGAGAAGCGCCCACGTACACCTACTGTGATGCCTTGCTGCTTTAGATATTCACGCTTTGTTGTCATTTGAATCCCCTTTCAAGAGATGTTTTATTTAGTATATCAACTATTTGCAATTTTGTAAATAGTTTCAGGAGTTTATTTAGTTGTGTCGTAACCGCCGAATTTGGCCCCTACGAAAGATCTGCTTGCTCAATACGATCACTGATCAATTTAGCAATGATGTTGTGTGCCTCAATATTCTCAGTTTCAGATCCGCCCCATAAAAGCTTTTGGGCTGTGTTTAACTGATCATTCAGGTAATTGTCACTCATCCTCATCTTCGTCTTCTTCCTCTTCTTCTTCAAACATTGTGTCTACAATGTATTCACGATTCATCATCCATTCAAGTACATCATCATTGTGCTGTTCCGCCCCGTACTCTAGGGAGAAGCCTTGGCCAGCCTCCACAGCCTCGCAGAGGTGCCCCCACATGTCGTCTATGGTGCAGTTCTGCTTGTAGGTCTCATCCTCAAAGATGTTGTTGATTGTTGACCACGTCCACAGCCAAACAAGGGAAAGGCCTAGGTCCGTAGTGTCTAGAATTTTTAAACATTCGTTTAGTTTATCTTTGTCTTCAGGCTTCATAGTGTACGTGCTCCAATCGCAAATGACAGTTGATATGTAAGTTGATACAGTTCGACCAAGATGTCTAGTCGTCCTTCACATTCTGTGCGGACCATGGAATCCATTGCCTCTTCAGATAATGTTTCCTGTTCTAATGCGTCCGCTAAATCTTGTTCAGCAATGAGCATTAGATTCTTTAGTTCTCCGTGCATGATGTCAAGGCCCGATACTCCAGCATTGACCATACGTTGCAAATGGGGCGGGAGCCCAATGTCTTCAGCATTCATTAATATATCCTCTCGTTGTCATTCATTATATCAGTAGCCACTGACAATAAATGTTCGGTTGCTTCAATTGCTCCTTGGAAGTAATCATCTGAAGGGTCATACTCATCATCCTTCAAAGGCTCTCCATTTTTAGTAGCCTCCCAATCTTGGTTAAGACTAATTAAATGAATCTTCATGTATTCGATGAAGTGTGATGACTTAGTCAAAATAACCCTCCGCCCATAATCCCTGGAGGAAATCATTTGCTTTCAATAAACCTTCAACTAAAGGGTCTTTGTCTACTTGCTCAACATCTGATTTCATAATGTAAAACAATTTAGCATCATGAATAGCATTAGACATCTGATCGATATCTTCTTTAGAATAACCTAACATTATGCCTCCTCATCCCACTGTAGATAATAATTATCTGTTGGACTTAAATTATGAAACTGATTGAACCTGCCCTTTAGATAATTGCTATTGGACATATCGGCAACACACCAATCGGCATATAGTTGCCCTTCATCTAAATTAGAGTTGACCCAATCTTCAACGAGTTGTTCTCCAATTTCAGAATAGATTGCGTCAATCAACATTTCATTTTCATTTTCTAAGAAACTACTCACGATTCCACCTTTCTATATTCGGGTACTTTAGTTGCTAAGTATATACTATGGGACTGACATTTTGCTACAGCCTCTAGGTCTGCCTCGCCAAGCCAATGGCAGTTGCCACAGATTTCGCCACATTCATTTTCGCAGTATTCCATTTGGTCTGTTGCATCACAGTCACGACACATATTGTCATATTCTGATTCTGATATAACTACACCACGGAGAATTTCTAATTCCCCACCCCAACCTGTCTCTTCCTCATATGATAAAGTAAAGAGTAATGTTGGGTATTGTGCAGATAATTTTTGGAGGGCAGGCATAGGTCGGGACCAAGCAGTATTAAAGTTATAATGGACTACATAGTTCTCGCCATTCTCTGCCTCTTCAATAGTAGTATCAGGATATTTATTATCTTCAGATACGGCTACATCCCATTTGGTTCCCCATTCACGGACATTAAAGTTGTACCAATCATTGGTAGCAAACTTAAACCATTCTTTCATTGTCACATCAGAACGAGGCGGTTGTCCATGATATACCTCATCAGTAATACCAGCATCTCTATAGTTATAGATATTATGAAAAGCAAAGATAGGATTAACATACTTAGTCTGCTTAACATCATATGCTAAATCACCTACTGCAGTAATAGAATAAACAAATGGCTTATTCATCTGCTCGATTAAAGCCTTTACTTGCTCAGGATTACCTTCAATTGTTAAACCGTTATACACCCAATTTGGCATATTATATCCTTTCGTTGATATGTTCTAATTATACAATGGACCACTGACATTTGGGAAGAGAATATCGTGTGATACACACCACATCCCCAAGCTTTGTGGTCAAGATCACAAATTTTCAGGAGTTTTGCTATTGACCTCGTAAAAGAGATATGTTACCCTCGCCCTTGCGGGCAAAAAAATACCCCCCAACAAAAGCTGGGGGGTTAATGAATATGGCTGCTGATTTCCAACGAAAGAAATAAACCGCTTTACTTAGCGCCTGGCCCGTAGACTAGTTAGACGCACCATTTTCATTTCTGTATTAAAACCAGGACCAAAGTCCTAGATTAATTATACCATACTTAGTTGACTGGAATACTTAGCAACAAATGCCTCAAGGCTCGTACTAAACACTACAGTTTCTAGGTCTTCTTCCATTAATGTAAACGTTTTATTCTTCCAATCAATAATAGGGACCTTGTGCTCATTGTCCCCAAGTTGATTTACGTATATGCCCCAACCTGTTTCGCTAGCCCACTCATCTTTAATTAAATTAGAAATAGCAATACGTGTTGCATATGATTCATCCTGCCACCTTGGCTCTGCTGCAGCAACAGCATCCGCCAATTGTTCTAGCATGCGATGTCCAGCCCAGTGGCCGTATAGAAATACAATATTTTCCTTGGAATCTCTGAATCCAAAGTTTGCTCTGTCGCCCATTTTATTCCGCCTTTGTTAGTTGGTCTTGCTCGTAGTTTAGTAATTGTACCATTTCATGGGCCCAGTCTACAAGAGACTCGCCCTGTGAATTTTTATGATGTCCACAAAAATAAAGAGACATCTCATCTTTCTTTGCTTCCCACATTGCCTGAGCTGCACACTGATCACACTTAAGCCATTCAGCCATCACAGTGTTCCACCTTCAATCATTTCTGAAAGACGGTCAAGGATCCAAGTATCGATGTCAGCGATATCAATCTCTGATAACTTTTCCATCATCTCTTCACGAGCAAACTTATACCCGTCTTGAAATCCATCTTTGTAGTCTGACATTATCTCTCCTAGTATCCTGTCGCTTCTTTGTCTGACCAGTATGATTCTTTTAAATTATACTTATCACGAATGCGACTAACTTTCTCAATACTACCAGTTCCAATGTTGAATGTCAATGGCGGCATAAATTCAGGGTCGAGCCCTGTGATTTGTGCATCCCAATAAGCCATCTCAAGAGATAGCCTATCGGGAGCGGTCAACTCAAAGTACATTAGTTCTCACGCACATTACATACTTCTTGGTCATTGATTTCAATGTTACCGTTATGTGAATCAGCAAAGATTGCATCTGTAATTTCTGACTCAAGGTCTAAGTCATAATCGTTTTCAAGAATGTTATATGAATATGTTCCGCTAACTTCAATAGATGCAGACCATTCAACTTCTTTGATAAGTTCAATACCAAGCGCCTCAGCGATTTCACGCAATGTGTCTTGGTCTTGTGAGTCTGCATATGCTTCGCAGATAATTTCTTTAGCAGAATCAATCTTGCTATTTAGAACGCCGACAGTCTTCTGAGATTGGCGTCCATTGTGTAGGTCCCACTCAAGACTTGTAATCTTGTCAGTTGCATATTCTGCATCTGAGAATCCACGGATAACTTTGTAGGTTACCAATAGATTAGAGTTATATGACTCAGGGATTGGTGTTGTTGTTGGTTCCATTTTTTCCTCTTTCGTTTGGGTTATAGGAGCAATTGTAGCATTGACCACTGACACCAAGGTGGTCTTACGACCACACGGGCATGTGAGTTCTGTCACACCTGATGGGAATCCAAACCCGTCAGATGATGTTAATTCAATTAGGCAGTCACATTCATCTGGGTCACAGACAAATGTATATTTACTTGATACTAGTTCGTTGGTCATGATGAGAATTATACACGAGCCCACTGACATTTACAATAGCTTTCAGGGATTTTTTTTGTGATTCGTAACACACTTTTTGATCCCTTACCTTTGGGGGCGCTTTGCGATCTGTAACGGACTTGAACCGTCGACCTCTACCGTGACAGGGTAGCGCTCTAACCAACTGAGCTAACAGACCAAGAAAAAAATTGTGAGCAGTTTAGAATCTTACTCAGGATTTTATTTATTTAGAAAGCAGAAACCAATTTCTTGATTTTGTTTTTCTCAGCAGTTAGAACTGGGTCAAACCCTGATGCGCCAGCCATAAGAGTTTCGCCGTTGCCACGACCTGAACGATAATAATCAAGGCGCTCAGTAAGTGCGTTGAACGCACCCCACTTTGTTCCCTTGATTGTAGCGTTAGTTGGTGAGTTATGATACAACTCATCAAGGAGAACAATTTTGTTTTCCCATTTCTTGATTGCGCCCTTAGCATCTTTTTCTGGCTTTGGGTAAATTGATTGAACCAATTTAGAAAATTCTGAATCGGTAATTGCTTGAGCGTATAGAGCCTTAGCCTCAACTTCAAACTCATCAAAATAACCAAGAGCCATTCCAAGAGTTTCACGAGCAACTTGAATACGACCTTCAACAGATTGTGTGTGACGAATCTTGAATGATTGCTTAGCATTACGCATCGCAAGATTTAGTGTGTTTTGGCATACAACACGAACAGGTGTAACGGCTGCCTGAACAGCAACAGAACCATCGTGAGATGTCCAAACAATTAGATAGAGTTTAGTTTCATCATTGGCACCTTGTGGGTCAAGAACCATTGTGCGGGGAATGTCTACAGTTCCGAAAACTACTTTACCCTTTTTCAATGAGCCAGCAGATTCCCAACGGCAATCAGCGTTAGCATCGTGAATAGCATCAGCAAACGCAAACAGTTCTTCATTTTGAACTGGCTTGTATCGCTTACCAACAGTGGCGAGAACATCTACGCCCTTTTTGAATGGATTGTCACGAATGACAAGAGATGCGCTTGAAACATCATTCCAAGATTCTGGAATGTGCTCGGTGATTGGAGATAGACGAACATTCCAATTTGCTAACTTTGCCTCTTCAAGCATTGTTGCAGTTGTAACTTCCTCATCTTGTGTAAAGATGCGATTTGCTAGATTGTGCCAAGCAGGAGCACCACGAAGAGCAAAAGCAACTTCGCCGTTTTCCATTTCTAGATTATGAGCCATTTTTATTTCCTTTCGTTTGATTAGTTGTAAGTATAACAGGTGGCACTGACATTGTCTAGATTAGATAGTCATTTGTCCGAATTGTGCGGTGTGATCATTCTCACAAACTTTCAGGGTTATCCACAAGCACTCGTAAACCTGTGGATAACCCCACAAAAGCGGGGGCCGAGCTGAGGATTAAATCCCCACCTCTACCTTTTTAGCATTGCTAATTAGATTTTTATTAAATTCAACTGTGCTCTCATCAAGAAACATCGCAGTTGTTTTCTTTTTCTTTACGTTATCAAAAACATAAGCATTTATTTTTCCGCTAAAGTTTCTGATGTTACTGAATACTAATTCAGTTAGATACTCTTTATCAACACCTTGATCCGAATAAATCGTGATGTCATTTGCTTTGTTAGCATCGTAGATTTCTACTCTGAAACGATTTGCCATTGTATTACCTTTGTTAGTAGTTGTCCCCGAAGGGAGAGCAGTTTGGCGACTTACTCAGGTCGTTGGTTTATTTAGAGATACTGAGCAACCGCATTGTATGTGCTAGTATTTACAGTTTCCTCATCTGTCATTTTTAGGATACGAATTGCGTTTTCGATTTCCTGCTTCATCTCACGATAAGAGTGCTGATGAATTACCTCGTAGTCCTTTTCAGGTTCTACTGGGAAAGAACTTTCCTCTGTGATGATGTCAAAATCAACATTGAGAGTCTTGTTCCAAGAGCGATAGTTTGTGCGAAGGTTCTCTGCCTTTGAGAAATTAGCAATAGCCCACTTACCAATTTCTTTTTGCCACGCCTTGTAAGCCTTCTGATACTTTGCTTCATTTGCTTCTTGTGAGGCATAGTCTTTGTTTAGTTGTGCTAACTTAGTTTCTAGTGCCTTGATGATTTTAGGTGTTGCGATTTTTACTGAGATTGCTTTTCCTCTAGCCATTTATTTTCCTCTTTCGTTGGTTGGTTGTTGTTAGTTGTAGTATAGCAGGGGGGTCTGACATTTCCCCCGAAGGGGGGAGAGTTCTTACTTACGACATTGGACTAGATACTCTCCTAAACTGTCCCTGTTTCGTGGCTTAGCACCCGATTATGGTGTATGCCTCCGTCTTATTAGCCAAGTAGTGTCTTGGCTGATACTGAAGTCCAGCGAGTTTCCTTGCTAGGTAGTTCCAGTAGCACACGCACCGAGCCAGATGCCTGTGGGTGTATCTCTTTGATAACACCTGTCTTTTTTGACTTTAGGGTGGTGAATAAATCGCCAACCTGATAGAGATGATTATCTATTGTCATTTTTGCCTCTTTTCTTTGTTAGGGTTGTAATTATAGCATTGGGGTCTGACATTAGTCTAGCCCTATCTCAGTATTTGAGAAAGTTATTGTGTGATGCTAATCACTTTCTTGTAGCCAAGCGTGTAAGTGGTGTTGGTCAATTATTGCGTGAGCGGGGGCAAACTTATCTCCTCGATAAGATACGCCTTCAGGCATTTCGATCAACCTATCTGAATCCTCATCCCACCAAGCATCGATAGCATCGATACACGGCTTCACCATAGAAAGTGGAACGGGCGGGTAATGATTACCCTGTAAGTGATAAGCAATACCTTGTTCTAAATCAAACTCGCTTGCTAAATCTAACGCTGTATTGCTTCCCATTAGTTAGCCACCTTTAGAATTGCGTAAGAGCCATTTTCGTTTATGTGGTCAATTACTGGTTGGATAGCAGATACTAGTAAATCTTTTAGCATTGACTCTAGCATAGCAATTTGTGATTGCTCATCTAATTGTAAAAATCTTTGAGCGATAGGATGTGTTTCGTCAAACTCAGTTACGAATTTGAGTGAGTGTTCTACTGGTGTCATTTGTTACCTTTCGTTGTTGGATAAGAGTATTATAGCAGTTGCCACTGACATTACCTAATCCATTATGGGCGTGTCGCAGCTTTTGTGATATTTCTCACAATTCCAGGGGTTGTGGATAACTCTCGTAAGCCTGTGGATAACCCCCACAACATTGCGGGCCAGCTTGACTTTGTCAAGCCGACACGCCGTTACCAACGATTAGGCAAATCTTCTATTCCGTCATTATCATCATCAAATTTTGCACCATTCCACATGTACACGGCTAGCACAATTGGTGAGCACAAGAATGCAATTAAACAAATTCCAAGAATGGATCCGATAACGTCATACATTATTTTTTACTCGCAGAAAATCTAATATCCGCTTTACCGTAGACACATAGGCCACATGATACACATGCGGACCCTGCATTGCTAATAAGTGGAATTGATTTCATATTCTCAGGGCACTTAGCACCAGGCTTGCCAGTCAATTCTTTCATCGTGTCTTCGGTTGAAGCGAATGTCTTGCCTAGATAAGCAAGGCGGACCTTAGAATTAGTTTTCAAATCGAATGCTATTTCTTTATTATCATCATCGGTTGAATAGTAAAGAGATAAATTAGAGACATCCTTTAGAATAAGCGCTGCAGACTTTACACGTGTGTAAACCCAAAATTGAATATCGGAATGGTTATCGATAACATTCTTCCAGGCATAAGTATAAGTATCATTGAAGAAATCTCCGTCCCAGTGGATACGGAATAACTTAGGCGCATTCTTCTTATCACAATCAGCAACAAAATCAACAATCATTTCTTCTAGTAGGCGCACCATTGTGTCATTGTCTGCATTGCGTAGCAATTCCCAATTGTGTAACAGATTAGTTTTTACTCCTGGGAATAGTTTTTCAAGTTTTCCCGCGTAGCATACACTCTCACAAATACTAGTGGCACCAGGGCATGAGTAAGCCTTTCCAGCAGGGAGACCGAACGTGTTCGCAATTGCGGCTTGCTTTCCATTTTTTGTGACAAGGTTAGCCACCTTTCTATCATTAGAACGTTTTAGTTTCATAGGGGTAATTATAGCGGTGACGTCTGACATATTAGTAATCCTCATCCATACCATGGCCAGCGGATGCAAGAGCGTCGCTATCAGCCCAGCCAATAGTTTCAAAGAATGACATTTCATCAGACGCATAGCATTCAGCGCAAATATAGTCATCACCAAGAATTTCGTATTCTGATTCAGTTTCAAAAGTTTCTTGAGCACCACAAATTTCATAGTTCAAGCAAGCGACAGTAAATAGTTCCATAATGGACCTCTTTCGTTAGTAGATATTGGAATTATAGCAGATCGGACTGACATTTTCCACGCCACGCCCAATTTTCCAGGGTGTTTTAAATCACAGTCTTAACGACACGCCCGACCCCGTACCTTTGCGGGCCGAGCTGTGGGCTATTGATCAAATTTATTCTTATGTTTTATTTTGCGTGTGTATTTTTTTTTATTACGAACAGGTTGCGCCGCATTACTGCGGCGCAATTCCTGAATTCGTTTTACTTTATCTTGAAGTGAATTTAGGAACATTGTATCCACTCGCTTCGTGAAATCGTGTTACATCAAATCGCTCATTATCTTTCGCAAACATTTCAGCGAAATCATTTACGATTTTAGAAAATAAAGCGGGGTGCGCTTTGTCGCTAGCATACTTTAGAATTTCTGCGGTTGCGACATAGTCTTTTCTTGTCATCATTTTGTTACGACCTTTCGTCCTTCACGATAAAAAACTCGTGTATGGCATTTGCCTGTTGGCGTGTAAAGATTTACAGTTGAGTATTCATTAGCAAATCCCCAATCGGTGAATAGGAAAAAGTTTTCCCACGCACCAAATTCGTTTTCGTATTCCGCTGACCAATGCGGAGCATTTGAGTCATAGGCGCAAGTTAGTTTATACATTAGTTTCCCTTTCGTTGGTTACGCATTTACATTGTGTTACTAGTATTGTATCAGTTTCCACTGACACAATGGCAAGAGTATCGCATTTATCGCAAATCCACATTCCAGCAATTTCGCTCATTATCCTTCACACTCGCATTTCGTATCGTAGTCAAATTGGCAATAATAGCAACCCATTTGCTCGCCGTGTGCTTTACACACATAAACAAATTGGCTTTCGTCACAATGAAATTTTATTTCATCTTTTATGAAATAGAATTCGGTTTCGTCAATGTATTTTGTATCTAACATTTATTCACCTACCTTTACGGCTACATAGCGATAAGTATCTCTGAAAGTATTTTGCGACCTTACCTGAATTCGGTAACTATCGCAATCCGCATACCATACCTTATCGGTTTTTTCTGCGTCAATAATTTCGCCCGATACTGAGCGAGAGTAATACATTTTTCCTACAAGTAGGTTTGCTACGGAATAGACATTTGCTGACATAAGTTGTCACCTTTCGTTTGGTTATACCGCAATTATAGCGGATAGGGCTGACATTTTCACATTACTAGCCAGTAATTCCAAATATTGAGACGCTCAAGCGGTGTGATACTAATCACATAGATATGTCCGTTTTGTCTGTCAAATCGACACGCCGTAGAATTCCAGGGGTTTTATAACTCTTTCATAACGACACGCCCGACCCCGTGCTTTTGCGGGCGGATCACCTTTTGTCAAGGCGACACGCCGCTATCTATTGATAATCTTTTAGTATTTCCTCTAGCTGATTTATTTGCTCATCGGTTAGGTGATCTAATTGAATTGCTTTTTCAAATCCGAATAAGTCGCTCATTCATTTTCCATTTCTGCTAAATAATCCTCGTGTTCAACTAAGCCAATCGCAAATGCTACTGGGTCGCAACATTCTAAAATTTCGGCGGGTGTAAAAGTAGAGTAGCCAATCTTTACAGTAGGATAAACATCATTTAGTAAATCAATAAAACTTTCTTTTATTTCTAAATCTTTTTCAAATTGCGATTTCATCTGCGACCTCTTTCCATTCAAAACAATAAGAGTCTGAAACAAAAGTGTTTTTCACAACGCTATCAAATAAAGACACCGCCTGATTTTCGTCCTCTGCGTCTATGTCTAGCCAAACGCCGAATGTGTATCTTTTCATTTATTTATTCTCGCAATTCTCGTGTCGTGTTTTTGGCGCAAGGACTACTTGCCCGCATACGCATTCATTCATTAGCCCGCTAGGGTAATCTCTTACAGTTGCGAATGTTGTCCAATTACTAGCCATTATTCAAACGCCCCCTCATTTAGTAATCCTAATTCAATGTTGAATAATTCATCAGGTGTTGCCTCGGATAAATCTACCCAGCCAGCACCCTCATCATCTAGGCGAAAGATTTCTACATAACCCATTAGTTAGCCTCCTTAGTATTGAATAGTGAGGACATCTTATCATTAGCCTCTGACATTGTTGCGATAGCCTTTAGTAGGCTAGCCTTGCGTTGCGCCTCAACGTGCGCCTTGTATTCATCTAGGTTCATTAGTGACCTTCTTTCGTTGTTGTTATAGTAGACATTATACATTAGGGGGCTGACATTTATCTACCTACTAGCGAGTAATTCCACATAGTAAGACGCTCAACCTATGTGATAAATCTCACAAAATTCCAGGGGTCGTAGTAGGTGCCCGTAACGACACGCCCGACCCCGTGCCTTTGCGGGCCAGCTTGACTTTGTCAAGCCGACACGCCGTAGCGTTAGTGTGAGTTAGCCCACTCCCTATAATCGGACACGATCTCACGCCATACAAGGCGGAGCATAAGTAGGGCGGGGATACCGATACCTAATTGGACTAGTGTAGTTAGTATGCGATTAGTAGTCATTAGTTACTCCATAAATCGTTAGTAGTTGTATCGGTTACTAGTGTATCCAATACTCGCTTATTCTTTATCTTATTGTATACCTTAGCACCGACAATAATAACGGCGGTCAAGATAATGAACGCCCATGATAGTGATAGATAGATAAAGTCGCCCATGTCGAACATAAAGCCGTATTCGTTTAGTTCAATAGTCATTTATTAGCCCTCCCAAGTTAGTGCGTATAGTTTTGCTAGTTGCTCATCATCTGAGTCATCAAAGTCATCAAGTGGAGGTTGTTCCTCATCTACCTCATCAAGGTATGCGTATGCGTCTGCGACATCTGATTGGATAGAGGCGTATTTATCTATTGAGTTAGTTTGGTAAGAGTATGCGTATGACATTAGTTCTGTTCTACCTTTCGCATGTGTGCTACAACATTTTTAGAAACCTTTTGTAAGTCGCTTACTACCTTTAGCATTTCATCTGCGCTAGTAGCGGTAAAGAAACCGAGGAATTGTGCCCCGTCCCATAGTGAGTATGTGATTGTCATTGTCTGTTCTTCTTTCGTTAGTTGGTTATAATGGAATTGTAGCCTATTGGGCTGACATTATCAAGCCGACACGCCGTAGCGTGTGCCTTATGCGGTGTGAGATACCTCACACACGCACTCGATACAATAGCAAGCCTTGCTAGAGAGTAGGTCACGCAATAGAGCCTTGCGTGTGTAGGCATTGAGTCCATAAGAGGACTTTACTCCACCATTGTGAAAATCGTGGACAATCGTGCTATATAGTGTTTCTGTAAGTTGAGTCATAGTGACTCCTTTCGTTTGTTTTTCGTTATATTATTATTGTAGCAGGGGGGACTGACATTTAGAGGTGTTTCTCGGGCGTGTCGCAAATAAATCTTAGAAAACCCATGTGATATGGGACACACTCACGCTCAATATGTGCGGTCTATCCAAAATGTCCGAATTTTTCTGTGGTGTGTATCGTACAAGATAAAAATATATTAACATTTTCTGAAATCTAAAAAAGCAGTTGATCAGAAAAGCTTGACATCGAAATTATAAATAGTATAATTTTTCTAGGGGGGTCGGGGGGTCAGTAAATCAATAAATAATAAATATTAAATATATAGTAAGACCTAAGACCTAAGATCAAGTGATAAGTATAATGATACAATAAAGTATGGAAAAAGTATATCTCGTAGGCGATTGCCACACAGCAAGAATTTTAGAACACTGGAACCCAGAAACATGTCCAGTAGATTTTAAGGCATGGGGCAAGGGCGGAACATATGCATGGGGAATAGATCTCAATAAAAAAACGGAAGAAAACGAGATATCTTCAGGCACAGAGATGTCTAGCCTATATGTAAAAGATAGTAAGCTACAGCTAAACTGGGCGGATATAAAAGATGATGGTTTAATTCAGGTATGGCTAGGTTATGTAGATGTAAGACAGTTCCTACCAGTACATAAAGATGCAGACGCTGTTGCAAAGATACTTGTCGACAAATTCTCAAGATTCTATCCAAAATCTAAAATTCAATTTATAGAACCATTACCACAGTTTACTGAGATGTTATTAAAATACGAAGGAATTTCTCCATCATACACATATGAGGAAAGACAAGAGCAGAATAAAGAGTTCTGCGAATCTCTCAGAAAATATGCAGAGCAATATGGTCTAGAAAGAGTTGTTACGCAGGATCAGATACGTGCTGCAATTGGCAATGTAGAATTTACTGCGGACATTACTCCAAAAGATAGACCACATCCTGTGGACTGTTTACCAGTTGATCTAAATGGTCCTATATATGACTTATTCATTTCAGAAGCTTGTAAAGTATTAAATATTGCAGTTGACTAGAATATATAGTATACTGTAAATATGAAATGTGACTTTTGCGAAAACCCAAAGTATGTAGAGCGTATTAACGCTAAGGGCATACTTGAAAACTTTTGCACAAATTGCATCGAAAAATTAGTAGCAAACCGAATACGCTAGTCCCTAGGGGATATAGCTTAATCTGGTTAAAGCACTTGTCTTATATACAATAGATTCTGGGTTCAAATCCCAGTATCCCTACAAGGAGATATATGAAAAAAGTATGGGCATTGATAGTTCTAATTGCGACAGCAATTCTTTCTGGAGCTATGCTGTCTAAATTTTTAAATTGGGCGGGCGAAAGAGAAATCTTTGATTTTGACCTAAGTGAAGATATAGACAATGAAGAACTCTCAGCTCTATAAGTCAGTCGCAATACTTGCATGGGTCCTAATGGTATCTTATATATTATTTATATATGCATACTGATATTGAGCTAAATACAATATCCTTGTCAACTACTTTAGACAGATCATATTCTTGTGGAGAAACAAACACAATATAAGAGTCAGTCTGATTAATGATCTCAATATTTTTTTCTATAAACTTATTATATACTTCACTTGAAAACGGGTGGAATAAAAAATAAACACAAGGCTCATATGGAATAGAATAGTCTAATATATCCTGGTTGACCAAAACTACTTCCTTATTCAGATCTATATTAGTAGACATCATATTCAATTCAGCCACACGGTGTAATCTCTGATCTATCTCAATGCCCATGTAAGAGCCATAGGGAGCTTTTTGAGACATGTTGTATAGAATGACTCTTCCCTTACCAGAACCTATGTCTATGAATTTATATGAGCCGATTCCTGGTTCTTCCCGCAAAAAATTATTGATTTCATTTAGCTCGTGTAACGTAGCATTCTGAAATCCTATTGAATTGGGGTATATGTCCGAATTGTCTATATATCCTGGACCAACCATGCCATCTTCTTTTATCGAAACTGGATGAGATGTATCGACACAATAGGTATCATCAAATGTTTGATAGTTTATGGCATCATTGTGTCTGAATGCTCTGTATTCTTTATTTACTTCCACGCCAAAACATAATCTTGTTTAATATAGAAGCAATTTTCTTTTCTATACGTGCTTCCATCAAAGCTTCATTAGATTCATTCTTATAATGATCTGTTTGAAAATATGGGGACTGCATCATCTTGCTAAAATGTCTAGGCATTTATATCCTCCAAATTGTGTCTTCTACCGCCGCACTTTTTCACTTTCGCACTATATGCTTTTTAAATGAGACTTAAATTCTTCATGAGGTATATCTTTGAAGAATTCTGATGTTAATTCTTCACCTGTAAGGCCTGACTCCTGATACTTCTTTACGTTATCGGAAGAAAAGTGTGGGTTTTCAATTAGAGGGTATATCCAGCTCTTTGACAATGCATCAATGCTCTTGTCTCCAACCTGCTCAATGTATTCTGGGGTGCCATAGTTGTAAAATGTTCCAGGGTTATCTTCTGCCTTCATGCTGAAGTTAGAGAATGCATATCTTACTCCAGATGTAACTTCTCTCACACCATGCTCGTAAGGTTTAAACGCACTATGAATAACTATGTCGCCTCTTTGTGGACTGTATTCAAAACAAGGGTCATTAATGTCCCCAGGTCTTTCTTTTACGTTTCCATTTACATCGATATTTGGGTAGAAGATTGCTCCGCCTTCCCATTCTCCAACGTATGCGACTATTCCGTAGTCAAGCTCGCAACAGCTGCTCCAGATGTCTAGCTGAGATAGTAAGTGGCACATATTTTTGCCAGGTGAGTCAGAATGAGTAAACATTCCCTGATCTCCAGGAACAACTTTTAAAAGATTTAATGCAGGATGGATTACCCATCCTGGAGAAAGAATTTCACTAATCATTTCCCACAGTTCATGCAATCCTTCAATATGAGGAGTTACTTTTTCTGAATACCAGCTTATTAAAGTTTTTTCAAAATCAATTGGTTTTTCTTTGGCCTTTGCATCTTTTTCAATTTTTTGCATTAGCTCTTCTGGGATAGCGTTCTTAAAAACAAATATACCGCTTTTAGTCCCATACGCATCTACGTAAGGAGATATATTAATGCAGTCTTCTCTATCATAAAAATTCATTTTTACCCCTAATCTATATTAGTAATTATACCACGCACACATTATATTGTTTTAAAAATACAAAAGCCTAAACGGAGGCGGATCCATTTAGGCTTTGTACGTGCGTAAGCACACGGGGAACATAAATGCTCTACCCGATTTAAAGTATAAAATACTTTAAATTATATGTCAATCATTTTCTGGAGGAGAATAAGAGGGTGCGGGTCCTAATAAATATCCCTGCTCGTGATAAGCAATCATTTTGCTTGTCTCTTCTTGTCCTACAGATCCTTTTGCTATAAGCGACATCATGTCATATATCCTATGAAGCATAATATAGTTGACCATAGGCAAATTGTCTTCTAGGTCATTTGAATTTTTATTATTCAGGTCTTCCTGCATCTTTCCACCAAATTTCTCTACCCATTGCGTCAGTTACCTGCATCGGAACAGACTCATTTTCTAAATTACAAATACAATTTTTATCACACATTTTTATCTACCTCTTTAACAATTTTTTGATATGTAGATAAGCCAAGTAATTTTTTATAATCGCACTCAATGCAATATAAGTATATCTCGTCTAAAAGACTCTGATTACAAAAAAGAATGGACTGGTCTACTGGGCATAAAAGCTTTTCAACCAATCCATCTTCTGACATGGAGATGTAAGTTGATACGTATTGTATCCTCATCCCATCTCCTTTACTTTGTCGGAAATTTTAAATAAAATTCCTTAGCTCTTGGGGTCATACCCTTCCAAGCTGACCAATCAATACCGCCATCAGTCATGTAGTACGTTATCTCTGCGTTTGTTACTGGGTCGAATAACTCTTTGTTACTCTGCAGATCAAATTTCTCAAGTCTTGTAGGACCAAGATTTCCGATCATATTTATCTGAAATAATCCGTAAGAACTATCTCCTGTATTCCTATTCCCGTTATATGCAAGCGGTCTTCCATTAGATTCACGCTTTGCTATGGACCAAGCTTTTTTAAGGCCTACTCCTTCGAATCCTACAGTCTCAAGTAATACTTTCAACTCTTCGTCTGTAAGCATTTCAGATGGTTTGTAAATTTCTTTACTAAAACTATCTAAAACTTCTTGCTTTAATTGGGCTTCAGTTTTCACTAAAGGTGCTACTACAGGTAAAGCGTTTGCTGAGTTACCAAACAAAAATAACATTGTTACTGCTATTATTGTCCAGTCACGAACCAAATCGCTAAACTGTTGCTTTATATTCTCCATTGGCATTTCCTCCTATAGAGATAACGAACTCTAAGAGTATCATTAAATACAAACAACTGTCAAGTTAGTTGACTAAAACACTATCTCACATAATGATATTATTAAAAATATTTTTAGCCCCTAGACCATTAAATAAAAGTTTGATACACTAGGACTTCACTTAAAATTAGCACCGCAAGGCGGAGAAAAGGTCGTATAGTAAATGTCACAAACTATTGAAAATCCTTATGAAAACTTTATTGCTCTATCTAGATATGCAAAATGGGTAGAAACAGAAGGTCGTAGAGAAACATGGGGAGAAACAGTAGATAGATATTTTACATTTATGACTAATCATTTAAAGACAAACCATAATTATATTCCAAATGAAAAGCTTGTTGCGGAATTAAAAGAGTTTGTTTTTGAACGAAATGTAATGCCATCCATGAGATCAGTAATGACTTCAGGAGCTGCTTTAGAAAGAGATAATGTTGCTGGATATAACTGTGCTTTTCTCCCAGTTGATTCCCCTCGCTCATTTGATGAAACAATGTATGTGCTTATGTGTGGAACTGGTGTTGGATTCTCAGTTGAATACAAGTACATCAATAAACTTCCAGCAGTACCAGAAAAACTTGAAAAATCAGATACTGTAATTGTTGTCGAAGATTCAAAACAAGGTTGGGCTAAAGCTTACCGTGAATTACTTGCGTTACTATGGACTGGACATATCCCAGCGATTGATGTTTCTAAAGTTAGACCCGCTGGAGCAAGACTTAAGACAATGGGCGGAAGATCTTCTGGACCACAACCACTTATAAATCTTTTTGATTTTACAATTGCAAAATTTAAAAATGCGGCAGGAAGAAATCTTAAGCCAATTGAATGTCACGACATAATGTGTAAAATTGGTGAAGTCGTTGTTGTTGGCGGTGTAAGACGATCAGCAATGATTTCTCTTTCTAATATTAACGATATTGAAATGGCGCAAGCTAAGTCTGGAAACTGGTGGGAGCAAAGCCCACAACGTGCATTATCAAATAACTCTGTTGCATACTCACGCAAGCCAGAGATGGAGCAATTTATTGCAGAATGGAAATCTCTTTATGATTCAAAATCGGGAGAACGAGGTATATACAATGTGGCCGCAGCTCAAGCCCAGGCAGCCAAGTTTGGAAGAAGAGATCCAGATATACACTACGGAACTAACCCGTGCTCAGAAATTATTTTACGTCCTTATCAGTTTTGTAACCTTTCAGAAGTCGTATTACGTGAAAATGACACAAAGAAAGATATTGAACGCAAGGTTGAACTTGCTACAATTCTTGGTACCTGGCAATCAACACTAACAGACTTTAAGTATCTTCGTAAAATATGGAAAGACAACACTGAAGAAGAAAGACTGCTTGGGGTATCGTTAACTGGACAGTTCGGGCACAAATTTATGTCTGGCAAAGAAGATCTAGTAATGCTTGAGTCATTCTTAATGACAATGCGTGAAAGAGCAAGAGAAGTTAATAGAGAAGAGGCTGGGAAAATTGGGATTCCTGAGTCTGCCGCCATTACTTGCGTAAAACCTTCTGGAACAGTATCTCAATTGGTCGGGGTATCTTCAGGAATGCATCCATGGCATTCACCGTATTACATCCGCACAGTTCGTGGCTCAAAAGGAGATCCTATCTCTACATTTCTAAAGGAAGTTGGAATTCCAGTAGAAGATGACGTAATGAAGCCAAACGACACTTATGTATTTTCATTTCCTGTAAAAGCACCAGAAGGTGCAATTGTTAGAAATGATTTAACAGCTATTCAGCACTTAGATATATGGCTAGTCTATCAACGTGCTTGGTGCGAGCATAAGCCATCTATTACTGTTTCTGTAAAAGAAGAAGAGTGGATGGAAGTCGGTGCTTGGGTATACAAGAATTTTGATGAGGTTTCTGGAATTTCATTCCTACCTCACTCAGATCACACATACAAGCAGGCGCCATATCAAGAGGTTTCAAAAGAAGAATATGAAAACCTTTTGGGGAAAATGCCAAAGAGCATTCGCTGGGAAGACCTTTCATTTTATGAGACAGAAGATGGAACTTCACCCTCTGCCACCCTTGCCTGCAGCTCAGACGGTAATTGCGAGCTTGTAGATATTTCAGCATAGTGGTAGAATTATAGTATTCGGCCAAGGCCGAAAATTCCAAGGGTAAATTGCCCACAAGGAGATAATAAAATGGCTAAATTTGCAAAAGCAGATTTAAACAAAGATGGAAAGGTAACTATGCAAGAACAGATACTAGCAGCATTAGCAAGCTACGGAAGAGCATTTCTTTCAGCAGCACTAGCGCTATATATGACAGGCAATACAAATCCTAGAGATTTATTGCTCGGCGGAGTTGCAGCAGTCGCACCCGTAATTTTAAAGGCATTAAATCCAAACGATAAGAATTTTGGATTTGTTAACAAAGCCTAAGTTGTAGTTGATTGGGAAGGTCCTTATGCTAAAATTGGCATAAGGGCTTTTCTAATTTAGGGGTAAATGTGGCAGCGCAAAAGAATTTTGAAGTTGATCAAAATACAACGTTTACGTTTGAGGTTCAATACCTAGACGAAGATCAAACACCTATTCAGCTTCATAACCACACAGCAAAACTTCAAGTTAGAGATACTCAAGGCGGAAAAAAGCTAGCGTTTACATTAACAGAGCAAGACGGACTTACAATAAGTTCAGTAGAAGGCAAGATAAAAATATCAATATCTGCAGATAGAACAAATAAAATGTTTTTTCCAAAATCCGCATATGACCTAGTTTTAGTTGATCCAAGTGTAAACAAAACAAGATTGCTAGAAGGTTATATGACATTAAATAGGGCGGTAACCGTATAATGGCTACAAGACTGATAGTTACAGAGAATAACCCTCTTGTTGTTGTAAGGTCTTCTGGCGCCCCTGGAAGAACAATAATAAGTGGAGGCGGAAATCCAGACAATACGTTGGGAGTCCCAGGAGATTTTTATTTTGATACAAACACAACAAGGTTTTGGGGTCCAAAGGCTTTAACAAATACTTGGAATATAAATAATAGCTTCATATTGGATAAGCAAATTTCTTTGACCTATCCATGGGAAATGGCACAAATAGTCGGCCCAGTTAATGGCATATATTCAGTTCAGATAAATCATAATCTTGGGTTCAACCCAAATGTAACCGTGAAATCTAGTGCTGGAGACATATTAGAAACTGGAATAGACTATAATAGTATTAATCAAATAACACTGACTATGGCGCAACCGTTTTCAGGGACAGCATATCTGTCATAAGGGAGAAAGAAAATGGCAAAAAAGTTTTTAGTTAGCATTGATCTCAATAAGAATGAGCTTTTAAATGCTAGAATCCAGAATTTAGGCTCAGCCCCATCAAATCCAGTAATTGGTCAAATTTACTATAACAGTGGCGACAATGTTATGTACTACTACAATGGACTAGCATCACCAAATGGTCCATGGCAGTCAATGAGTGGTTCGCAAGAAGTAATTCAAGATGCAATTGGCGCATCTATTGAAGGCGGAGTTGGCTTAACAAAAACGTACGTTGATTCTACAGGAATCACAACAATAGATTTAGACAACACAGCAGTAACAACTGGTTCATATGGATCACAAACAAAAATACCAACATTCACAGTAGATCAGCAAGGTAGACTAACTGCAGCTGGTGAAGTTGATGTAGCGACAGAGCTTGCAATAACTGGAGATGCTGGAAGCACATCTATTTCATTACTTACAGAAGGATTAACTGTAAGTGGTGGAGAAGGAATTGATGTTGCCGTAACAAATAATGCAATAACAATTTCAGCAGAAGACGCCTCAACAACAAATAAAGGCGTAGCTTCATTTGATGCAGCAGACTTTAATGTAAATGCTGGCGTAGTATCTGTAAAAGATATTAATTTAGATTCACAAACAACTGGCGACTATGTAGCAACTATTGTAGGAACAGCAAATGAAATTACTGTTTCTCCAAACAGCGGACACAACGCAGCCGTAACCGTAGGTTTGCCAGACAACGTAGAGATTGCTGGTAATTTACAAGTTGGCGGAAACCTAAATGTTATTGGAACTGTTAACTCTGTAAACACTACGCAGATTAATATTGAAGATAATAAGGTAAAGCTAAATAGTAATTTTGCTGGCACCCCAACAACAGACGCAGGAATAACAGTAGAGCGTGGACTAGAGACAGACGTAGAAATTCTATGGAATGAAACATCTGATACATGGACATTAACTAATAATGGAACAGCCTACCATGCAATTGCTAGAAAGTATGCAGAAACACTTGGTGCATCTGCCACATCCTATACAATAACACACAACTTAGGCACAGCCGATGTAACAGTTCAAATATTTGAAGCGGCATCCCCATTTGCACAAGTCGAAGCTGATGTAAAAAGAACTAGCTCAAATACAGTAACAGTAGACTTTGCAATAGCCCCGTCAGCTGGAGAATATAAAGTAGTAGTTGTAGGATAATAAAATGTCCAGACAAATGAAGGTTGCACTTAATCTTCTTACTTCTATGGAGAATCCTGATATAGCCACAGTTGGAGATATTTATTTTAACGTAGTAAGCAAGAATTTAAGAATATATAATGGTATTGTCTGGGTAGAACTAACCCCTCCCAGCACAGATCCAACACCATTTTACATGCACACCCATACATTTGATGGAAATGTTCATACAATTGATGTTCAGAATAAGATTACATTCAAGGAAACAAATACTTCTGATTCTCCCAATCTAGTATTGCCGCTTGTAGTCGGATACGATGGACAAAGTCCTTCAATATCAAACCAAGGCGGAACATTTGAAAACCAAACATTGCTTGATGGAGGAAACCCAGAAGGCAGTGTTATAGAAGTACAAGACGAAGTTCTAGAAGGAGGAAGTTCTGCAGACAACGATGGTATAATTGTTGATGCAGGAGGTTCATAAAATGGCATCATTAAGAATACAACTTAGAAGAGACACAGCAGCAAACTGGGTGTCCAACAACCCAATACTATTATCAGGTGAACTTGGAATTGAAACAGATACCCTTAAGTTTAAAATTGGTAATGGTTCAAGATGGAATGCTACAACCTCCTATGCATTAAAGGCTGGAGAGGCTAATGGCCTTGCTACGCTTAATTCCCTTGGTAAAATACCAACATCACAATTACCAGACTCAATGTCTGTTTCAGCAGATCTTGCAGCGGCAATTGCCGCTCTAACAACTAATTCTATTGCAGAAGGATCTACTAATAAATATTTTACTAATCAAAGAGCAATTGATGCAGTATCTTTAGCAATATCTTCTGCAATTGCAACTGAGTCAATAAATAGAAATACAGCAATCGCTACAGCCAAATCAGAAGCAATCAGTACAGCAGCCACTGACGCAACTAATAAATCCGCTACAGCCAAATCAGAAGCAATAGTAGCAGCCGCAGCCGCAGCAGATACAAAAGATACAGTTTCAGCAGCAGCTGCAGTATCTTCGGCTAATTCTTATACAGATACTAAGGTTGCAGCAGAAACTTCAAATAGAAATAACGCAATTAATACTGCAATATCAACTGAAATTACAAATAGAAATACTGCAATCAATGCAGCAGTTTCTGCAATACCAGGCGGTAGTTCCTCAACTATAACACTCGGAACAGTCTCTACGGGAAATCCAGGGACATCTGTCTCTATTACAAATACTGGAACAGCTACTGCCCCACTATTTAATTTTACAATTCCTCGTGGAGATGTTGGTCCACAAGGATTAAAGGGCGATACAGGAGCCGCAGGAGCCGCAGGCACTATTGGTCTTACTGGGCCAGCAGGAGAAAATGGTCCACAAGGATTAAAGGGCGATACAGGAGCCGCAGGAGCCGCAGGCACTAACGGAACTAACGGAACCAATGGAACTAATGGCGCAAATGGATTAGCGGCTACAGTTACAGTTGGAACAGTTACAACTGGCGCAGCAGGCTCATCTGCTTCCGTAATAAATTCTGGTACAACTTCTGCAGCAGTCCTTAACTTTACGATTCCAAAAGGAGCAGACGGAACAGGTGGATCAAGTTTTACTGGTAACTCCGACAGCGTCACAGAAGGAACAACAAACCTTTATTTTACAAACGAAAGGGCTTCGTCAGCAAATAATCAAAGATTTACAGACGTCTACGTAAACATCAATGCAGCCACAGACGAAATACTTGCATACACAGCAAATAACTATGTAACAATATCAAACCTAGATAACAGATTAGATGGATATGTTATGGAAGCCGATGCTGACCTATCAGGAGGATATGCAAAAATTGGAGTCGCCAGCGGTAAGATATTAGACTCAGTTATTCCTACTACAATTGCAAGAACTTCTGATATAGCAGCCCAAATAGCAACTGTTGTTAATGGGGCACCAGCTTCATTTGATACACTTAAAGAAATTGCAGACTATATTGCTACAGACCAAACAGCTGCATCTTCACTGACTACGCTAGTTGGAACCAAGCTGTCCTCAGAAACAGCTGCATCAACATATGCTCCACTTGCTTCTCCAATATTTACGGGAACAGTTTCTGGTATTACAAAGTCAATGGTAGGACTTGCTAATGTAGACAACACATCAGATTCTTCAAAGCCTGTTTCGGCAGCAACCCAGACAGCATTAGATGCAAAGCTGTCCACAACAACAGCAACATCTACATATGCAACAATATCAAATTTAGCATTGAAAGCACCTCTTGCATCACCAGCATTTACTGGAACAGTAGATTTTTCTGGTGCGACAGTAACTGGACTGAGCACACTTCCAGCGCAGCTTAACAACAGTGGAAAATATTTAACTACAGATGGAACATCTGCTTCATGGGCAACACTAAACTTAACAAGCTATGCAACAAAAGCTTCACCAGTATTTACTGGCACAGTAGATTTTTCTGGTGCTACAGTAACTGGTTTAACAACCACAATAGCAGATAGCTCTATAACTTCTGCAAAAATTCTAGATGGCGCTATAATGAATATAGACATTAATGCATCTGCCGCAATAGATAAAACTAAAATTGCTGGAACAGCAGTTACTTTAGCAGACACTGCATCTGTAACAAATGCAATGCTTGCAAACTCATTTGTAGGAATTAATGGAAATGCTGTTTATTTAGGTCAAGTAATAACAATTCCCGTAGGAGCAAAAACATTCTATAATAACACTGGCACACTACCTACTACTGGTATGGTTGCTGGAGATATTTATATACAGTATTAGGATATAAATGAAAATAAATGATGGATCTAGTTGGCAAGAAGCAAAATCGTTAAGAATACATAACGGTGCCACTTGGCTATCTGCAAAAAAAGCTTACGTATATGATAATGGCTGGAAAATAGCTTATCCAAATTTGCCACAGTCATCAGGTCTTACAATGTTATATTCTGGCACAACATATCCTTCTATACCAACAACTTGGTCTATAAATGGAAATTGGAATACAAATCCTGCCTACGCACCAGTCTCATTTACATATCAATGGAAGCGTGGTGGAATAGATATTTCAGGAGCAACGTCATCAACCTATACAACAACAGCATCCGATGTTGATTCGACTATAGGAGTAACAGTAGTTGCAACAAACGAAAGAGGAAATACAACTGTTAGCCAAAGCACTGGGTCAGTTACTCTTCCAACAATATCATCAATGTCTGCTTATGATTCCACCGCTACCCCTAGCCAACCCTCAGTTTCAATCTCATCAAATTATTTAAATTACAGCGGTTCATGGACTTCTTCTTCAAATGCAACAACATATTCTGTTTCTACAAATAATGGCTCTGTGTCCCCTTCTGGACAAACATTTTCTGGTTCTGGCTCGGTAGGATCGGTAACAGTTTCTGTAACTCCAATTAACACAAATAAAACAGTTTATATTTTTTGGTCAGCAGCAACTGGAGCTTCTTCTTACGATATTGTAAAACTTGGCAATGGAGTCACTACAACCGTGAATGTTCCTTCTTCATCAACAAGCTATAGTTGGTCAATTGCAGATGGAAATGAAACAAACCAATTTACCGTATATCCAAAATCACCTTCGGGATATCAGGGCTACGGAATGTCGCAATCCGTAACAGTTTCTAATAAAACTGGAACTGCTGGATCAGCATCAGCATCACTTACTGCAGTCCCTGTTGTAGCAGTCCCTAGCGGAGGCTCAGCTTCACTTTCACCATCTGGCACCGTCCAGGCACGGACCACTATTAATGCAAGCACATCATTTAGCACTGGAAGCCCAACTGCATATGAAATTCAAATAAGAAAAGCAACTGGTTCGTCACCAGCAGATGAAAATTCTGGAACCCAAGTAGCATTATCATCATCATCTGCTACAAGCCATGTTATAACAGACTCAGAAGCATCTGGAACCCCAGATCAATTTGCTGCTTTTGGTAGAGCATATAATGCTGGAGGATGGTCTTCTTGGGTTAAGTCAAATACAGTTACATCAACTCCATATGTTCCTCCAGTAACTACATATACAATTTCATACAATGCAAACGGAGGGTCTGGTGGCGGAGACGTATCATTTACTACAGGAACTTCAACAGCTCCAGGAGCTCCATCAAGATCAGGATATACGTTTAATGGATGGTATGATACAGGATCTCTTGACTATACATATTATGTTGGAGCAGGAGGAACTTGGACCCCACCTGCAAGAAATATAACAATGTATGCAAGATGGACCGCAGTTGTTTCAGGTAGCGCACCAACACTATCAGTATCTAATACTTATGATGGTCAGATTGGTGGAAAATATCAATGGACTTTAACAATTACAAATACATCTTCAACAGCAGCAACATCCTATGCATGGGGAGTTCAATTCTCTAATTCAAGTGGTGGAACTGTCAATGCATCAACAAATGGCACAGGCGGATCAATACCAGCAGGAGGCTCTGTAACTGTTACAAGAAATGATGCAACAAATAGTTGGGCAAGATGGGTAAACATATCAGCAAGCAACTCATATGGTAGTTCAGGAACTACATCGACTGGATGGGCATAATATGACAATAGATGAACAAAAAGAAATTCTAAATGGTAAAATAGAAAGACTAAGCTTTTTGATTGCTGAAATTGAGCCATGGAAAGATGAGGCGCCAGAAGAAAAGCCATCCAACCAATCAATTTTAGATAATCATATTATTGAAAAAAACACATATGTTCAAATTTTATCTCAATTATAAATTTTAATAAGATATAATTAGTAAATGCAGTATCGCCAGGAGGCAACATGGCAAGCAATTTCCCAGTAAGCAAAGACAACCTAGCTAACCCTCTTTCAACAGACGAGTTATCTGGACACGCAGCACAACATGCTAACGCAAATGACGCAATTGAAGCATTAGAAAATGTAGTAGGTATAACAAACTCTGCAGATTCAGATTCTTTGACCTATAAAGTCAACCAGCTGTCAGCATCAGTCACAACTCTTTCTAACACCTCAACAAGCATTGAAACCTTAATGGGTCTAGAAGGAAATAATGATCTAACAATCGCAGGAATTCAGAATAAGACAACTATAGACTCATATGCCTCAGCAGATTATCGGACGGCATCATATGCTTTGCAGATTGTAAAGGCATCCACTGGAGAATCATATTTCTCTAACATAACCGCATTAAGAGGATCTTCTGATATATATGTATCAGAGTCTAACATTGTAACAAACGCTAATTCATCAATTGCAACAACCGCTTTTGAATCTGCGAATGGTATAATTAGTTTAACAGTCACCCCAGTATCAGGCGAAGTAACTGTAAGATATTTCAGAACAGCGTTAAAATAAAGCAGTAAGAGGAGTCATAAATTATGGCAATTGTAAATAAAAACTTTAGAGTAAAAAATGGCCTTATCGTCGACGGTTCCGTCGCAACGGTAAATGGTTATAACGTATTAACAGAGGCATCAACAGCCTTTATCATCAGCACAGTTGGCGGATCAGCAGATACAGCCAATACTCCTAATACTGTAGTAAAGCGTGACGGCTCAGGAAACTTTGCAGCAGGCACAATTACAGCATCTATCGTTGGTAACTTAACTGGTAACGTAACAGGAACAGTTTCAAGTCTTTCAAACCATGATACTGGAGATCTTGCAGAAGGATCAAATCTATATTTCACAAATGCTCGTGCATTAGCTGCAACAGCAGCCGCATACGATGCAGCAGGTGCAGCATCAAGCGCACAAGCAAATGCAGCAACAGATGCAACATCAAAGGTTGCAGCAGAAGCAACAGCACGTACCTCAGCAATTGCAGCAGCAATTGCAACAGAAGTTACTGATAGAAATTCAGCAATTGCTACTGCCAAGTCAGAAGCAATTTCTGCAGCAGCAACTGATGCTACTACAAAAGCTGGTTCAGCTCAGTCAGCGGCAATCTCTGCAGCAGCAGCAGATGCTACAACTAAGGCTAACGCCGCTCAAGCAGCAGCAATTTCTGCAGCAGCAACTGATGCTACTACAAAAGCTAACGCCGCTCAAGCAGCAGCAGAAGCAACAGCAGCAGCAGCTCTATCATCTGCAATATCGACAGAAGTTTCAAATCGTAATACAGCAATTTCAACTGCAGTAGATTCATTAGTAGACGGCGCACCAGCACTTCTTAATACATTAAATGAATTAGCAGCAGCAATTAACGATGACGCTAATTACACAACAACTATTACAACCGCCCTTGGAACAAAGGCTAATTCAGCCGATGTTACTTCAAGCCTAGCAACAGCTGCAACAAATGCAGCAGCAGATGCTACAACTAAGGCTAACGCCGCTCAAGCAGCAGCAGAAGCAACAGCAGCAGCAGATGCTAC
>Ga0208133_1000143_pt1 | contig 27882 bp, 44 predicted proteins | sample ColrivemetaGS535_FD_187595 | JGI IMG/M metagenome (GOLD analysis project Ga0208133, IMG submission 187595) | Estuarine microbial communities from the Columbia River estuary, USA - metaG S.535 (SPAdes) (version 2) | ecosystem: Environmental > Aquatic > Marine > Intertidal zone > Estuary | place... | reverse complement strand
TTGCAGATATGACACAAAAAATTACGATACTAGAAAGTAAAGTATCCGTGGTGGTAACCCCAGAAAACAAACCAATTCCATCAGAAGGTACAACGGTGGCAATGGAACAAATTCGGGCAGAAGCAGCGGCTCACCGTGCGGCCACGAAAGAAGAAGCAGCACTTGCTCGGGCAGAATTAGATAAACGAATTTCATTATTAGAACAAATTCACGGGGGTCCGTTAAAACATTAATATAGGTAATTTATGATTACAGAAAAGACTTTTCTAGAACAAAGTGTATTATTTGCACAATTAAGTAATGTTGCATACAAAAGTCCTGCAATAGCAAGTAAGTTATTTGAAGATTTGGGGTATACTAGTGAATATTACGAGTCCGCTGATAGTAATGTATATGTGGTAGAAGATGCAACTGATATTATTGTAGTGTGTCGTGGTACGGAACCAACGGAATGGTCAGATATTTCTGCCGATTTAAGTATTGATTTAGTTCCATCCCGCGGTGGCGTGGGTAAAGTACACGTTGGGTTTAGAACATATACCGACAAAGTATGGCCACAGGTAATGTGGCATGTTAAAGCAACCCGTGAGAAAAAACATTTATGGTTAACGGGACATAGCTTAGGTGCAGCAATGGCTACCTTAATGGCACGGAGATTTGCACTGGATAATACATTACCAATGCCCGCTGCATTATTTACCTATGGTAGTCCACGGGTTGGTAATCGTAAGTATATTAATGCGTTTAACAAATTAGTACCACATCATCGGTGGGTAAATGCCGGTGACATCGTAACCAAAGTGCCAATTTCTCCGTGGTATTACCACTGTGGAACTCGCCATCACATTAAAGCACCGAAGAAAAACACTACACAAAAATCGTGGATAACAAAAATATACACAACTATACACGATGTACTCGTTAAAAAAATAAAAAACGATATTTCAGACCATTCATCGACATTATATGTGGAACGATTGTCTATGCAATTAACTGATACGGCATGTAACTATTAATGGTTTTGCGGTCTATGTTATGGTTGTTTCAACGTTTACCGAGAAACATATGGCAGATAAAAACACAGAATTTTCCCCTCAACTATCCCTTAAAAAAACTAAGTTGGAGGCGGATATTGAGTTGAAAAAGCAAGAATTAATGGCAGAACTTGAACTCAAAAGAATTGAAACGGAACTCAAACGATTAGAAGGAAATTCTACAGCAAAAGAAGTAGCAAGTAAGGTTATTGGCAAAACCGCTGTGCCGTGGATTGTTTTATTGGTTATTGTCGGAGTAGCATCCAGTGCATTTCTTCCTCCTGCATCTCTTCCCGCCGTTATTGGACTAGTCTCCACTGCTGTGATGGCTATGATTAGTATGTTGTCGGGTATTACGGGAACATCGGAAAAGGAAGAGAAACCAAAAAGTACATTAACTTCTAAAGGCAATACGACGACAACACCCTCTGCAAAAAAACGCGGTAGATAATCATGTTTATTCCTAACAAAACATACCACATAATTAAAGTGGCAACTATCATATTAATTGCCACATTATCTATGTTAATTGCTGGACAATTTGTTTTGTATGTAAAAATGGCAAGTAGTAACAAAGTAACACTGGACTCCCTACGAGTGCAGTTAGACACATTGACAACCGCCACACAATTAGTTGACAACGGGTTATTAAAGAAACATACGGTGACAGAAAATCAAATCATCGATGCAATTACGACTATCACACGGTTGGAAAAAAAGGTCACGGAATTACAAGCTTCCGTTGAAAATTTAAACAACTCATCGGACATGTTAATTCGTAATGAATGTAATGTGGTGCCATTTTATATGGAAAAAACTTTGGTTACGACATGTAAAAATAAAGGTTACCCAATTAACCAATAGAGGTACCAACATGGATACGGAGAAGATTATGAAATGGTTTACACAAATTTTCAAAGACAATAATGACTATAACGAAAAAACAATTATTGGATTTATGGCGTTTGCGGTCATGGTAGCTATTGCCGGTGTAGATGTAATAACCGGCATTCAAGGAAAACATTTAGAAATTAAAGAATATATTTACAATTCATTTTTAATGTTAACAATTGGGTCGTTTGGTATTGCTGGTTTAGAAAAGTTTTCCCCCGTTGCTAAAATTAAAGCAGAACGTGAATCAACTGAGGACGCAGATGTATGAATACACAATTAAAAAATTATTAAAGGTTGTTGACGGCGATACAATTAAAGTTGAAATTGATTTAGGATTTGATTTGTGCGTGACGGCAACCATTCGATTGGCGGGAATAGATACTCCAGAAAGTCGTACTAAAGATTTAAAAGAAAAACAATTGGGACTAGAAGCAAAAAAATGGTTGGAAACTATATTAACTGAAAATCAAAATATTCGCATACATACGGCAAAAGATGCTGACGAAAAATACGGCAGATTATTAGGAACATTATATCTATCAAAGGATGCAAAAAGTATAAATGAATTAATGGTTGAAAATGGTTATGCGTGGAAATACGACGGTGGAACAAAACAAAAAAATCTACAAGAGCTATTAGATATTCGTAATAGCAGAGGAAATTCCAATGGCATTTAACAAAGACCAAATAGAAAAGGCGGTAAAAGCAAAAGGTTATGCGTGGTTTGAGGGAGACAATTTAGATGTAAATATTGTAGGCATACGTAATTCAGCAACGGGAAAGAAAGTCACGAATGTGTTTGATGATACGATGACTCTTTCCTATAAAGAAAATGGAGTGTGGAAGTTTCATGAATGGGCATGTACGACTGACCCGGGCACCAAGGGTGTTAAGGAATTCCACAATCCAAACGGAGTTGCCCGATTAGTTCCAGCCCAGTATCGTGGGTCGCACGCAATTGGATTACACCAAGGCAAATATGAAGCATTAAAACAAGCAAAGCCTGTCACGGTGTGGCGTGACAAAAATAAAGATATGACATTCGATGAAACCACAAAAGATACGGGAATTTTTGGTATTAATATTCATCGGTCCAATCCAACTACAGAATCAGAATTTGTGGAAAATTGGAGTGAAGGGTGCCAAGTATTTAAACGGGTAAAAGATTTTAATTTATTTATGAACATTGTCAATAAAGCAGCAAAAATACACGGTAATAGTTTCAGTTATACCCTATTAGAAAGTAAAGATATAACATAATTAAATAGACCCCCTTGACAAACAACCTCTTGGAGTGTATATTTAATACATGACTTCAAGAGGTTTGTTGTCAACGCCCGTGTGACGGAATCGGCATACGTACAAGTCTCAAAAACTTGGTTTTGTGGGTTCAAGTCCCACCGCGGGCATGTAGTAAGGACAGTTGGCTGAGTGGTCTAAAGCTGTTGTTTTGTGAACTACTGCTCTATGTATATAGGTACTCATTTGGAGAACTTTATGCACACAAAACAAGTTGGTGATATTGCAGAAGCAGCAATAATTCTAAGAGCTTTAGAAAAAGGATGGTCAGTATCAAAGCCAATTGGAGAAAATCAACGATATGATCTTATCATTGATGATGGTAGTACTTTACATAAAGTACAATGTAAATCTGCTAAACTTACGGACAACATAATAGTGGGTTCAATAAGTAGAATCTCCAGAAATGGAGATGTGTTCGTAAGACATAAATATACTACCGATGAAATAGATGTATTTGCATTGTATTGCCCAGACGTAAAAGAATGTTACTGGATTTCATGTAAAGATTTAATGGTAGATGATGGGAATGTACAAAGTAGTATAAAACTTCGAATTAAACAATCTTCTGGTAATAATCAACACAAAACTAGATTAGCAAAAGATTATATTTTATAGAATTTGGAAGTGTGGCCGAGTGGTTTAAGGCACCTGCCTACTAAGCAGCCGAACCGAAAGGTTCCGTGAGTTCGAATCTCACCGCTTCCGTAACGCCCTTGTGGTCTAATTGGATAAGGCAACGCTCTTCTAAAGCGTCCGATGGGGGTTCGAATCTCTCCAAGGGCATCCTACCATACCAAAAACTTACAACAGGAGATACTACCCGATATGTTTAATATCAACCAAGAAGTGCAGATTACTGACCATTCGGAAGATATTTATAATAATAAATGGGGTAATATCCGACAAATTGCCGATGTGCGAGGCAATATCTTTTATACTGTTGAATTGGATAATGGCGTATTAATTCATTGTATTGATGAAGAATTAATGGAAACTTAATATACGCCCCCTTGACTTTTGAATTATTCTGTATTATATTACATTCTCACGGCAACACAACCAAGGATTTAACTAAAACATCATGTCTATCACGAAACAACACTCTAGTTACTGGCTTGACGACGACCTGTTTGATGATATTGTAGACGATAAACCAAAAACAGATTTGCAGCGGATTACTCGCCTTAGCGCTGTCCGCCGTGGTATTGCAAATTTCGTATCCATCCTAAGCGGTGAGAATGTACCCGTCCACTTTTCCAGTGGTAAGGATTCGTATACGGATGGTAAGCAGGTTATTATTTCTGCCGATGAAGATGTGGAAAAGTTCGATGCAATGGTAGGATTGGCGTTGCATGAGGGTAGTCATGTGTTGTTGTCCGATTTCACCCTGCTTCAGGCTCTGCAGAAGTCGGTGGAAAAGCCACTCACCACGTATACTCAGCATCCCATGTGGATTACCGAAGCACGGGTAACTCAGGCCGCATCGGGAAATGTCTTTAAGGATATTCTACATCCGACAATTGCTAATTTGCTCCCAGAGTTTCCGGGTCAAACTGCATATGGGTATCTTGACCCAACGGCTTTGTACTGGGAAACGTCGATGAAGGTGCTGAATGATTTGCGGTTTATTATGAATATTTTGGAAGACCGTCGTATTGACAACTACGTGTATAATAACGCAGTTGGATATCGCCCATACTACAAGGCATTGTATAACAAGTATTTTTATACAAAGGAAATGGGAAAGAATCTTCGGTTTAATCCCAAGTTCCGTGAACTTACGGCAGAAAATTACATCACCAGATTGTTGTATTGCATTCATCCTGCGGCCAATTGGGACGCCATGCCCGGTTTGCGTTCGCTGATTAATCTGATGGATTTGAATACGATTGAACGTGTGAGTCCGAAATACGATAAACAGATTATGTATAATGGTACTCCACGTGCGGCATGGTTGACGGAACCTACGTATGAATCTATGCCCGTGTTGTGGCAGGAAGCAAATGTATTGTACGCACACATTCTAAAGTATGTGGGTATGGTAACATATGATGAATCGTCTGAGAAGCCGCCGGAAACTTCGATGGATAGTATTGCTCAAAAGAATTCGTCTGCACTGAGCGACCTTCCAAATCTCGACGGGGCGCCTGGCATGGGTGACATGGAACCTGTTCCTGTTGAAAAGGATACAAAGGGGTCTGGGAAGAATAAGAAGGAAGTAGATGGCACGTTTAATGAGAAAAGTGCTCTCAAAGAAATGGATGGTGCCAAAAAGGTAATGGACGGCAAGGTAAAGAAAAAGAAGTTGTCCAAGAGTGATGCTGCCGCAGTAACTGCCTTCGAAGAAGCAGATGCTAAGATGGTGGATATTACTGGAGAAGGTGTTCCGTTTGGTAAGTGTATGGTCACCAGAAAACTTACGAATGAACTTATGGAACAAGATTGGTTTATCTTTAAGCGGTGGGGATGGAATCGTAATGATACCAATCCGTATGTTGAACAGTCAATTTCGGCAGGTAAGCGTATGGGACAGATTCTTGTCCATCGTTTGCAAGTTCGTAATGACCCACTGATTACGAAGCAGACTCGACTTCCGCAGGGTGGATTGGATAGACGATTGCTGGCACAGTTGGGTATGGACATTACCTCAGTATTCCAGAAGTCTCGCACGGATATTCATAAGCCTGCCATGTTGCACTTGACGCTGGATGCATCGGGTTCTATGAGTGGTGGTAAGTGGAACAAGGTTCGGTCGGTTGCCATTGCCTTGGCTTATGTGGGTTCAAAGTTGCGGAATGTCGATACGGTCATTTCAATTCGTGGTGGAAATGATTTGCCTATCGTGTCGGTAGTCTATGATTCACGCCGTGACCAGTTTCCTAAGTTTGTTCAACATATGCGGATGCTAGACCCTGCGGGAGCAACGCCGGAGGGGTTGTGTTTCAAGGCAACGATGGATTTGATTCTGGAATGCAAAGATACGCATGATGTATACTTCATTAACTTCAGTGATGGTGAACCGTCGTTTGGTTACAACAGTGATACCGCACTTGGAAAAGCTGGTAAGCATCGTGGATATAGAGAGTATTTTAGTTATGCTGGAGAGGTAGCAACCAAACATACCCGTGCAATGGTACAGCAGTTGCGGGATGCAAATGTAAAAGTATTGAGTTATTTCATTACAGAAACATATAAGCATAGTTATAATGGCCCCAGTGTTGCAAAAACCGTATTCCAGAAAATGTATGGGGAAGACGCAGTTATGGTTAATGTGGAAAATGCGTCAGAGGTATTAAGAACCCTTAATTCCAGATTGCTGGTTAGGGGTTGACAAATAGGTAGGACAGTGTTATATTACAGAAGGTTCAATAATCAATCATTTTACGGAGAGTAAACACAGTGACTAAGGTCAAGAATACGCAGGTAGAAATCGTGGTGGCTTTGAATGATGCATCGATGCCAATAAATCAGTTTGGTGATATGGTTGACTTGCCAGGGCCCAAGATTCGTCACCTGCGTAAAAATGGTGGGTGTTATCGTATGATTACCACAAAGACGGGATCGACGCAGTTGCGTCACGCAGAAATGAGTGTATTTGATGCACTTGCAAAGAATGCAGTTCCGTTGGATGTAACCGATAATCGTTCGGACGAAGTGCATGAGGATATTGAAAAGTATCTTACCGACAGTGTTGCTCTTCGTCCTGCAAATCTTATTCTTTCCGATTTGAAGTGGAAGTATCTGATGCGCTCGGTCGTTCGTGGTAAGAACATTATGATGACAGGCCCTTCGGGATGTGGTAAGACATTGGCTGTGCAGAGTGTGGCAAAGGCACTAAATGGCCGTCCATTCTTTTACTTCAACCTTGGTGCAACGACTGACCCTCGTTCTACGCTGATTGGTAACACGCATTATAGTAAGGAAAAGGGAACCTTTGTGGCCGACGCACTGTTCTGTCGGGCCATTCAGTCAGAAAATTCCATTATTCTTATTGACGAGTTGACGCGAGCAAATCCTGATGCGTGGAATATTCTGATTACGGTTCTTGATGAGAATCAGCGATATCTTCGCATTGATGAAAAGCCGGATACGCCGACGATTAAGGTAGCAAAGGGTGTGACCTTCATTGCCACGGCAAACATTGGTAGTGAATACACCGCCACCCGTGTCCTTGACCGCGCCATGATGGACCGCTTTACGGCAATCGTTGAGATGGAACCACTGTCGGTTGAGAACGAACTGAAGCTCATTAACATGACATACCCCAATGTTCCAGAGGCAACCGCGCGAGCCATTGCAGAAATTGCTGGTAACACTCGTTCTCAAGTTCGTTCGGATGACCCAAAGGTTACTACTTCAATTTCTAGTCGTCTCACGGTAGAAATGGCCGGATTGATTTATGACGGATTTTCTCTGACCGAAGCAGCAGAAGTGTGTATCTATCCATTCTTCTCGGATGCAGGTGGGGCAGATTCGGAACGGACATACATGAAGCAGTTGGTTCAGAAGTATATTCCCAATGATCTGAACGCTGGGAATGTGTGGGACACCGCGGTTGGCGGTAAGGCCACTTTCAACCCGACATTCTAATGGGAAAGACATATAAGGACCAGAGAAAGTGGGATAAGCGCCGCTCGACCCGCGAAGAGGATGTTCCAAAGGATGAACGCCGGAAGAACGGCAGGCATCGTTCCGTCGAAGATGTTCCATTGGATGAAGAGCCATTACATCCCTATGAACATTTAGATTATGAATATGATCTTTAATCAGTAAAGTATATAGTTATTAAATGGTTATTAAAAACTGGGGGGTTGACAAACGACCTACACTAGTGTATATTACAAGAGTAGTGAAGAACGACACGTTATTTGACAACTAAAGGGGGTTACTTTCCGAGTTCCCTCGCACAAAACTCCGACGTTTGGTTCACGTAACGAACCACTTTGCCACCTTCGTCTATCGGTTAGGACGTTTTTTCAAAGTATCATACTATTTATAGTAAATGATTAACTGAGAAATATATGTCAAAACTAGGTGGATATAGAGAAGGTTCGGGAAGAAGTAAATCGGGATATTATAACGGTATTTACTGCGGGTCTACTTATGAACTATGTTGGGTGATATACGCACTTGACACTCAAGTAAAATTTGATAGATTTAAAGGAATCTTACGAGGTAATAATATATCATATGTTCCTGACTTTCTCTTGAAGGATGGCAAAACAATAATAGAATTAAAAGGATATGAATCACAAGATAGAGTTAATGAAAAAACAAAATTGGCAGAAAGTCTTGGATATACCGTGGTTGTCTTACGAAAAGACGATTTAAAAGATGTGTTTGCGTATGTTGCTAATAAATTTGGAACTAAAAAGTTTCATACGTTATATGATGGTTATAAACCAAAATATACTTACACTTGTTCAAATTGTGGTAACTCATTGACCAGAGACAATCAGTTAAAATCAACCAATGTGTTTTGTTCAAGAGTTTGCGCAGGCCTAGGCAATAGACCGCACACGATTTTGTCTAAGCAAAAAGTATTAGATAGGGCAAAAAGATTCTACGAAAAAAATAAAGAATTAATTAATAAAAAACGTAGAGAAAAATATAATAGTAAATAATATGGCGCGTTCTTCTAGCGGCTAGGAAGCTTGACTTTCACTCAAGTAAGACGGGTTCGATTCCCGTACGCGCTACTTATCCCGTCCGTTTCTATATGTGGTAGACGTTAAACAAAAACATATTCGGTACATGAACTCCGACAATATTCATGAGTGGTTCGCACCAGCTTAGTGGTGGTAAGGGTTGGGAAAAATATTGAATAGCTAACAATATTTGGGGAACCTACTAGATACTGTGGAAAGTATCTGACAATCCCCACCCACTATTGGCCTATCGTATAACGGTTATTACTCTTGGCTTTGAACCAAGTAATCGGGGTTCGATTCCCTGTAGGCCTATTGTAGTACGGACGCTCTACCGATTAGAGTATGATTAATTTTTCTTTGGGTATACACATGAAAGTTTTTATGGTTTTCGCAGTGATGGCAATGACAGCATGTTCCAGTGCAAAGACTGAGACGGTTGCTGATACCTCGGCAACTACCACGGTTGATAGTGCCGGAGTTATTAATGTTACAACTGATTCGGTTCGCACCGATTCCGTCAAGTAAAGCATTTCTGATGAGGCTTTAATAGCCGTAATGTTGGAGGCGGTTTGCGCGTGAGCGGTCACAAACTGTCAGACTTTGGTCGGCCGGTCGCTCGGCTATCCAACATAAAATGCAGTAATTAAATTTTACGAGGAGTTGGTCAGTCCCTCGGTGAAAGAGATCGCAACTCTAAAGACATGATCGATCACCATGTCACTGACTGTACGCGGTTTTGGTGTAACAGTAGCACGGTCGGCGTCCAGCTGAACAGTCCGGTGCAAATCCGTGAAACCGCTCTTTGGGTCTTAGGTGTAAATGGGTGCACGTCTGCTTTGCAAGCAGAAGGTAATCGGTTCGATACCGATAAGATCCACTTGACAAAATTAATTGGGCGAGGTAACGTGCAGAAAGACGTTTCTGTGGGAGTCACCACACGGTAGCCCCGTGTTTAGGAAGCCGGTTCGAATCCGGCCTCGTCCACTTGACAAATAATGTTTGATAGGTTATATTAAAAGAGTACGATACTGACGCGGGGTAGAGAAGCAGTAACTCATTTGGCTCATAACCAAAAGATCGTGGGTGCAATTCCCACCTCCGCCATAAGATACTTGACAAATGAAGGTCACTAGGTTATATTAAAAGAATACGCTCCTATGGTGAAATCGGTAAACACAAGAGACTTAAAATCTCTCGCTCGAAAGGCTTGTCGGTTCGATTCCGACTGGGAGCACTTAATGCACTGCAAGCATTAATGGTGATGCAGGAGGCTTTTAACCTTCAGAACACGGATCGTTACCGTGGCGGTGCACTGATTATATGTAAACCAGTTGTTTGACATTCTTCTACTCTACGTATATACGTACACAAAAGGAGAATTATATGAAAAAACTTCCACCAAAATATTGTTTATATTGTAATATTATGTTATCGTCTGCACATGGCCATCGTAGAGGAGCAAAATATTGTAACAACCAATGTCAGCAAGATTATCAATACAAAGTTTATATTGATAAATGGAAGCGCAGAGAAATTGACGGGTCTAAAGGACTTGGAGTATCTGCATATGTGAAACGATATCTCAGACAAAAATATAATAATAAATGTTCTAAATGTGGATGGAGTAAACCAAATCCAATAACTGGCCAAGCAATTTTAGAAGTAGACCATATTAACGGAAACTGGAAAGACAATTCAGAAGAAAATCTAGATCTCATTTGCTGCAATTGTCATACTCTTACAATAAATTATAAAGCTTTGAATATAGGAAACGGAAGAAATAGTTATTTGAAATCTTTGGAAACGTAGTACAATTACCGCCACGAGCCAGCTAGGTTGACGGCGCTCGTCTTATATACGAGAGATGCTCGGTTCAAATCCGAGGTGGCGGACTTTAAAATATTAATCATGCGTAAAAGGAACGGATAGATACTGGACGAGGGTGGCACCTCACCGAAGGGTTTAAAGTAAGAGCCAGTCCTAATGTTCTGCCACCAGCCTCTGATTAATATTTTAGTTTTGAAGTACACTAAATACTAAACACTAACAGGAAATATGACTAAGACAAAAACTCTGCAAGACGGTGAATTGGTAAAAACTTCTCTTATTGCCCTACGAGATGAATTTATTCAAAAGAGTGGCAATGGAAGATATGATATTCCATTAAATGAAGTAATCATGAAAATTAACTCTTGCTTATTTTCAAAGTATCCAGTAATTTAGTTTTGAAGTACACTAAACATTAAAAAGGAATATAATGACGCGAGAATTCTTGTTGAGTGGCACAGAAATAGCAGAAATGAATAAGATTAGAGAAGCTGTTAAATATTTATTTGGTCAACACTGTATTAAGCTTGAAGAACATATCTTTTCTTCTGGCGGTGGTATAGGTCCACACTGTATACACTTTCGACTTGTAACTACCGAAGATGTAGAAGTACGAAAGGATGTTACTGATTATGGTAGTTGGTAAATATATGGTCCTATAGCTCAGTCGGTTAGAGCAGTGCACTCATAATGCAACGGTCGCGGGTTCAATTCCTGCTGGGACCACTTGGTGAGTAGGTAAGATGAAGATGGCTAGCTATTTCTTATCGTCGTCACCGACGAGTTTACTTTCCGAGTTCTCGTACGCAAAACTCCGACGAATGATTCACGATAAGAATCAATCTGCATGTGTCATATAACGGTCATTATCCAAGTTTTCCAAACTTGAGACGCGGGTTCGACTCCCGCCACATGCTTTTGTGGTTAGCAAGAGAGCAGTAACGACTAACAGGTCCGGAAGGCACCTAATAGGGACGAACATTGGGTGCAGGTAATTGATGGCCCACAGGCAATTACTGATTGAGTTAGTGACCACACCTTGACAAACTACATTCAGTGTAGTATATATAAAGAGTTCGGTAAATCAAAGATACGAGGTGTCCTTATTCAATAGGAAATTAATTGGTGAAAGTCCAATACTGAATTGTAATATTGCAATAATTCCGTAGGAGTGACTACCCACTATGCTTGGTAGTCGATTCGGTGAAACCCCGTCTATTGCAAAGTTTTCCCGTGGGCATACATGGGTGATAGGTAAATGACATTTTAATGCTCAACATGCCGATTAAAATAAAATAATGAATGGAAGTAATGGTTTGCTACCTTAGCTCAGATGGTAGAGCGCCTCATTTGTAATGAGGATGTCGCGGGTTCGATTCCTGTAGGTAGCTCTGGTGGTGGGTGCGGGTTCGAATCCCGTTACAGCGATGCGACTTTAGCTATGCTGTATAGCTTAATGGTAGAGTGCCACATTATAGGGGCGTAGCGTAGTCCGGTTATCGCGCTTCGTTTGGGACGAAGAGGTCGGGGGTTCGAATCCCTCCGCCCCTACTTTATTAGATGTGTGTGACTAATGGGCATTCACTTGTATGTCGAAGAGGACAACGATACTAAGCAAGATAGTAAACCGCAGACCTCACAAGTACAGAAAATCTTGTCAATTTTCTGCGTACATCTAATAACACTTTGTGTTGTAGAAGTCATAAACGATGGATAAGGTGGAGGCCATCTTCGTGGAAACACGACTCTCTCCGACCCGTCTACAACACATTTGGAAGCGTGGCAGAAAGGCTATTGCATCAGACTTGAAATCTGACGACCGCAAGGTCATGTGGGTTCGAATCCTACCGCTTCCGTAAATATAATTGTAACGAATCATAGTGAGTATTCCGGATAGACGCTATGAATAACGACTTAGGGGGGCGTTGATAGGTGTGCCTAAGCCTTAACTATCTGCGAGGATAGGTAAAGGGAATCAACGCCGTTATGATTATATGAAATAGCCGTAGAATGTCTTCCTCTATATTATAGTGGCGAGACTAGCATGGTGTTAGGGATGGCCTCTTAACACACGTCGATGAACTGCTGTTAGACAGTCATTCTACTACTCATTGCCAGTTGAGGAAAGCGCGCGGACTGATCACCCGAACTGGTACACGCACTTATGGTGGAATGGCAGACACGAACGCCTTAGGAGCGTTTGCTTAACAGCGTGGGGGTTCAAGTCCCTCTAAGTGCATAACAGGTATGCGGCCCAGATGGCAGGGGCACCCGCCTGTGGAGCGGGGGAAGCAGGTTCGAATCCTGCCTACCTGATTTTGATGGGACGATTGCCCAAAAAACCGCTATAACGTGCTATAAGTTTCGACTTAGTTATATGTTTGAGGGGATGGCGGACTTCGAAGACGCCCATCCACGGCCTGAACCTGCCGGATTGAAGATGTGAAAAGATAAAGTCATCTATGGTTCATTTATTCCCAGATAGCTCAGCGGTAGAGCTAGCGGCTGTTAACCGCTCGGTCGGGGGTTCAAATCCCTCTCTGGGAGCTAGCTGAACACTCTGTTCAGTGGTAGGACAATCTCATAAAATGTGAGATTGCGTTTTCATTTTAAAGGAGTACAACATGAAGAGAGTTTTGTTTGCAGCAGTTGCAATGCTTAGTCTCGCGGCATGTGATAATGCAGTGGTTGCCCCAACGCTAGTTGCACCGGCGGTTACAACGGTATCCATTAATGTTACAGCCGCACAGATTGAAGTTGGTCGTACTATTACCATTACCCCAACGGTTAAGGACCAGCGGGATTCAGTGATGACAGGGCGCACGGTTATCTGGTCATCATCCAATACAGCAGTGGCTACCGTATCGAACGGCGTGGTCACGGGCGTATCAAAAGGTCAGGTAACAATTCAGGCCACGGTTGAAGGAAAGATTGCTTCGGCAACAATCTTTGTGACCGACGCGTCAGTTGCCACGGTTACATTGAACGCCCTTGTTCCATCCACATTTTTTGTAGGACAGTCAGTACAGGCCACCGCAACATCACGCGATATTGCGAACAATGTGTTGACTAACTACGCAGTGGTATGGACTTCCAGCAATCCTGCCGTCGCTAGTGTTGGTCCAGCCGGATTGATTACCGCAGTATCGGCCGGTGTGTCTACGATTACGGCAACCACGGGCGGCAAGTCGGCAACCTTGGTGGTTACGACCTCGTTAGTTCCTGTGTCTACCGTGACCGTGGCGGCATTGAAGCCTGCACAGATTGGTCGCAGTATTCAGTTGTCGAATGTCTTGAAGAATGCAAGTGGAGCAACATTAACTACGGATCAGCGCATTCTTTCGTGGGCTAGTACGGACAATACCATCGCTACCGTATCGTCCACCGGTGTTCTTACGGGCATTTCCGCCGGCACGACTATCGTTACATGTGTCGTTGAAGGTAAGGTTGGGTTGCTCAATGTGACCGTGAGTGAAACGGGTATTGAGTATCTTAGAGTACTTCCCGATAGTGCAAATATCAAAGTGGGTAACACGCGGCAGTTCTTCGTACAGGCGTTCGATGTAGATAGTGTAATGTTGACTACAGCAGCATTGAACGGTCGGTTACCTACATGGACTTCTTCGGATTTGTCGAAGGCGGTTATTACTACTGATGGGTTGGTAACAGCAGTATCGGTTGGTACCTCCGACATTATTGCAACCATTGGTACAGTAAGTAAGTCAGCAAAGGCAGTCATCGTTCCGTAAGGACGATGGCTGGTTGGTCCCATAGTTCATCGGTTAGAATAACGCACTGTCACTGCGTAGAGACGAGTTCGATTCTCGTTGGGACCGTTTACATAATGCAAGGATATAAAAACTATGCGTGAATCGTTAACGAGAGTAGAAGAGTTGCCATCAGGTAAGCGAGTGTTCTATATTGATGTTGGTAATATACCAACTGATCAAGTTGAGGAGTATATGAAGCGTATGAGGATCGCCCTTCATGAACCAGATTCATATGTACTCCCAGTACGGTCGCACAACCGGACATTTGATTTGGAACAACACTTGATGACAATAGTAATTTTTATACAAGTATTTATATTGGGATTAACATTAATTAAATAAAGATTGGCTTGATGTGTCCTTAAGTGAAGGGAACTGGTAGACTAGACTTCACAACATCATTTCGGGCAATTAGCTCAGCGGTTAGAGTCCTCGGTTTACATCCGAGTTGTCGGGGGTTCGAATCCCTCATTGCCCACTTACCTTTTAACCAAATGTATATGACAAGTTTCTTACAGAAGTTACATCGTACAGTATATCCTCACAATACGCTTCACATTCCAACCCTTAAACGCGGCCAATGGTATGATGTCGATACCAAAATGTTTGAAGCTATGTTTACGCTATTATGTGAGTATGTCGAGAACGAATGCGCACATATGGAATTAATGGATACTAAAAAATATAGCAGATGGACACGGTTGCAACATCGATGGATTCCGAGAAAGTTTCGCAAAGCTCTTTCCCGTGAACTTGGATTAGCAAATTTAGATTGGATGGCAAATGTTGAAAATGCGCCTCAACATCAAGTCGATATGAGTCAAATGACCAAAGAGCTATATCTATGGTACAACGATGAATATCCACAGATGAAAGACCCCTATGAAACCGTTATTGATCCACAGTTCTTATTTGTTGATGAAAACAATAATCCCACCAATGATTTTGCCTCACCAACTTCAGACCGTGCAATGAATCGTTTCCATCCCGATTACCGTGATATGTTGGATACCTTAAATGCAATGGAAGAAGCCCAGCAAAAAACAATCGATATGAAGTTAGAAGACCTTTTAGCCGTTCGACGGAGTTTGTGGACTTAACTGGAATTAAATATAAATAAAGGAAATTTTTTAATATATAATATTTAATAGAAACTTTTATATACCCCTTGACAATTGTGGATATATGTGTTATATTTATAATATAAGGTAATAAACACTAAACTCTAAACACCAAGGAATTACAATGTTTACAAAGAATCTCCCGCCAATTCGTTCTAAGCAGTGCGGCAAGGCAATGGAGTTTGTTCGATATGAATTCGTCAATCTGTCTGATATTGCCCCCGAAAGTGAAGACGCTCACAATTCTGCACGGGCAAACGGAATTGACCAGAAAAGAGTGTCTATGTGGATGGACATGATCACCGCAGGAGACTATACCCCAGCAGACGGCGGTAAGATTACGCCACCAACGGTCACCGAACTGTCGGATAATCCAGAAGGATATTTGTATCAAATGGCGGACGGTCACACCCGCCGGCAAGCAATGGCGCAACTTAATAGCACGGAACCGTTTCTTGTTGCGATTGTAAGGTTTCATGATCTTGCGCCTTATACGGCGGCAGAATGGAAAATTATTTTTATGTCAGAAGCCAATAATACAAAAGCTCGTGGTTGGATGAGTACCGATGGAACTGATGCCGATACGTTGAAGCTGATGGAGAATCTTGCACAGGGGATGGGAAAGAATTTTACCTCCGCCATGTCCGCAGAAGAAACGCAAGCTATGGTAACGGAGTGTGTAGATGAGTTGCTGAAGCGCGCTATGGAGACTGCGGCAAAGTTTCGAACCGCTGCACGTGACTATGTGCTAAAGGTCGCTACTGCCAATGGTTCACCTGATCTTAAAAAGCTTATCGTACGGCGCCATCTTGCGCCTGCCACGAATGCCTACATCAACGAAGTGTGTGAGCCTCTAGAAATTCCGCAATCAAATGCAATGCACCGCACATTTAGCGTGGGTGATTCGTTGGGCAACGAATATGATTTTCGAGCCGCACTGCAGGTGGTGCCCGAGGCAGCAATTGATCTTAGCTCGCTAAGTACTAAATTCGTAATAGGTGAAATTACTAAGAAAAACTCAGCCGGTACACCTCTATCACCCGCCGAGGTGCGAATTGAACGGGTTCGCGCTACGCAAGGGCCACGAGTTTTCGTTGAACGTATTATGGAGTTGGCTAGCTTTTTCAGTGTAAGGGAACAGCGTGAGCAGTACATTGTGGCGATGACTCCGATGTTTAAGCCACAAGTACAGGGCGATCCAGACCACGCATTTTATGTATAATTCCATGACTACGGTAGTTCGTGATCTTGAAACATACAACACAATCTACAAACTTACGCTTATTGGAGCCGCAGAATGGGACAATCCAAAGCAACGAGAGATATACACTAATGTTTTTTATCAATGTATCCGCACACTCCGCAAGGATAGAACTCCATATCAAACGCTCGACGCAGCACGTACAGGAAAAGTAACACACGATCATTGGGTTGCGCCTCGCTTGGTACTACGGGCGCTCATGGAAGAATGCCCCGAGATATTGTTGGATCGTGACGAGTTCTATAACGTTATTGATTTGTGTTGTAGCACCGTAGGAGTTACCAGTGCCCAGAATTTGCTCGTTCGATTTACACCCAACAAAAATAAGTTTGGATTGCCTATCATCCGAGTGCTCACCCGTGATAAGTACGATGCTTTTACATGGACGCATAAAAAGACTGGCCTACTGCAGCACAAAAATGTATTTCCATTAAAGCACCTTATTCCAGATTGGTTTACCGCATTTGAAATGAAGTGTATGAAGGAGCATGGATACTAATATGTCAAAAATATTTGTGGTCAGTGATACGCATACGGTACTTCCGTGGGTACGTGTAGATACCAAATCAAATTATTTTTTTAGTAAAGGACTATCAAAAAAAGATTTGGAACAAATACAGACGATGAATCTACATGATATCAACACGTTCCGTACCAAACTAGCTACGATTTCAGATCCATATGATGTAACGCTTTGGGCAGAATATAAAAACTTTACCAATGTTATGTGCGATAGAATTTTATCCATTAATGCCGAATACGAACAATATCTTAATACCACGTTTGAAAATGCTCTTAGTACTCGTAGCGTCAAAGACTTTATTGCAATCTGGAACGGCACGGTAAGTCCAAATGATACAGTTATTCATCTAGGTGATGTGGTACACCAGACTCCTACCGCATCCATATTCAATCAACTCAATGGAAAAAAAATTCTCGTTGCAGGAAATCACGATATGTATAAGGGCAAATGTGATGTAGAGTTGCACAAATATTTTGATGAGGTGCATGAATCTACATATAGTATCGATGATATTATTTTCAGTCACGAACCGATTTGCCCCGACGTTCCAAAGTTTGCATTAGAAAAGTTTAAGAATATTAATTTAGATTTATATAATGTAAATATTCACGGTCACTTTCACCGTGTCGGCGTAACAAAAGAATTTTTGTTGAAGCGTCTAGAAAAGCCTATACAACGTATTTTCGGTATCGGCACCGAACCACCCACGTTGTCCTATGAACCAGATGGCACAAATGATTACGGGTATATCACCGACGTACCGGTTTTACATTACTGCGTTTATGCAGGTCTTAAAAATCTTACAGACATACAGCAAGATATTCGTTCATTCAAACAAACGAGCAGTAACGTCCCGACCAGATGGTATAATAAAATTTCTAAGCAAAAAATGTAGCTCGCTATTTTTTGCGAAAACCCCGTAGCCAAGATATTTTTTAGCTACGGGGTTTTTTAGCTTTCACGTATATCATAGCCTTGCTTATAATCAATAGGATCTTTTTTCTTAGAATGCTGCACATCGTGGGGATGATGGGTGTGCGCATGAGTAAAGGCAACTGCTTTGTCTCGGTCTACGAAGTATCGCACATCCCCAAAGGTATTTTTTGCCCCAAAATGGCCAGAATGTTTAATTACCCAGATACTTCCGTTTGCATGCATGTCGGTTTCGGCACCAACATTTTCAATGCTTAATAAATCTTTTAATTTAATCATATACAAGTTCCTCCTACGCAATAAGTACGCATAGTATATATAGATAATTATTGTATAACAAAAATGATTTTCGCAAGAAAAAAATGTCAGCGGAATATTTACCGGTTACCCGCGGATGCGCGTACGCAGAATTCTTCCAGTTACGTGAAACCTTCTTCATGAAGAACATTTAATAAAAAAACTGTTGACACCCGTCCGGGGCAGATTAGATTACCATTCAAGTGAACGATGAACGTCGGTCACCAACCAACCCCTCTCGGAGATTACCACCATGTCCAACGTCGAACAGGCCGCTCATCTCTACATCGTCGGTGTCTATATCAAGGGAATCTTTGCCGCCGTCGTTCTCGGAGGCTTGATCATCATGGGCATGGTGGATTACTACCGTGAACGTCGATTCGTAAAAGAGTACGAAGCACGGAAAGCGGCACGGAAGGCCGCACGGACACAAAAGAAATCGAAGTAATACCCTTGACAATCGTTTCACCCTCGTTAGATTGTAGGAACGGTGATCGACGAACGTCGGTCACCAACCAACCCCTCTCGGAGATTACCACCATGCCCAAGCACACCGGAACCTTGACTGTTGGAATGTTGATCGACGTTCTTTCCCGTTACGGTCGCGACCTTCCCATCGTCATCACCATGAACGGGGAGTATGAAATGAACATCACTGAAAATGATGTATTGGGCGCCAATGGTAATCTGTTCATCGGTGATGTCGATGTGTTCGGAGAAATTACCCCCGATCCCATGTAACCCCTCCGGGGACGGTACTTCCACCGTCCCCACCCAACCCCTCTCGGAGATACAACCATGATCGTTTACAAAGTGTACGAAGATACGACTGCCACGCCGACGAAGTGCTTCCGTGGTTGGAACCGTATGACCGACGCGATCCAGTTTGCTTCCTCTCTATTGAAGGCATCTCCCGTATCAAAGAATGTATCAGTCTATGAAGTAATCGACAATACAACGGACATCATGGTATACTTTGAAGCAATGCCTTACGAAGTGCCGCCGACGTACTCTCGGTAACCAATCACTGTGCATGGTGGTGTCCTTCGGGATACCACCATCATTTATGATAAAACACCCGAACAAACACCGAAGCATTTGTAACAATTGTGTAACGATTTGCGCACCCGAACAAACACCGAAGCATTTGTAACAATTGTGTAACGATTTGCGCACCCGAAGAAACACCGAAGATGAAGCAATGTTCATGAAGAACATTTCATCAAATATTTTTCGATTGTCCCTTGACTTTGGTTTTTAATAGGGTATATTACACTATATGACCAACGCAATCGACTTCCGCGCGGTACTCTCGGTGACCATCTTCTCCACATTCACGCTGTTTGCGTCACTTCTCGCATGGACCCTCAACTAAGATGAAGAACATTTAATCTATCAGACCCTTGACAATCTGGTAGTAGTAGGGTATCTTTCAGTATACACTTAAACGGAGTTCAACATGGCAGTGATCGTCGCAGGTGGTGTGTTCTTCACGCTCATGGTGGTGTACGGTATCCTTGAATCATTCTTCGGATGGGGAAAGTAATATGGGTATGTTGATTTATAAGTTCCAGTGGCCTACCGGTTGGACTGCTGGAAATACGATGTCGGATGAGCAGTATGAAGCAGCCTGTAAGGTTGCCCATCGGTTCAACCTTGAAAGTCCCGTGACGGTACATGATGGGCCTGATAACTGTGTATTGATGGAAGCAGGTGGCATGTGGATTGGTATTGAGAAGGATGGGTATGCACATACTTAATACATTGATTTACTTGGTTGGTAGTGTGGTGGTGCTCGCCGCCCTTATGTTGGGTGTCAGTGAGATTACCGCGTTTCTTCTGCTGGCCTACCACGACCGGAAAAACCGAAGATAACCCGAAGGAATTGTAACGATTCTCAGAAGCCCTTGACTTTCCTCTCCCACTAGTGTATATTTAGGTATGATGAAAAACGAAACGAAGTCAACGAAGAAGTGCCGCTACTGTCGGTGTGTGGTGGATTCCACCGACGAACAACTAAAGCAGTGGGGGTTCTGCAGCTGGTCCTGTGTCCAGACTTGGGACGATGAGTGTGATTACCTTGAATATAACGGAATCCATCGGTAATATGACTAATCCAAATAGTATCGCCCGCACGATTGTGAACGGCTATGTGATCTCTACCGTGAAGTTGGCCGGTGCAGAAAATTATCCGGATTTGTTCGCTGATCATATGTACGAAACGATGGTGTTTCATGCGGACAGTGACGGCACCGTGACGGACTGGCTAGAAGTGGATGGCCTGCGTTACGCCACAGAGGAGGCTGCTCACGCCGGTCACGCCTCGCTGGTGGCAATGTGGAAGACGACAGTACTGTCGTGATGGTGACCCAATTGTAACAGGCTTGTAACGACGGGTCGCAGGCACTTCCCTTTCCCACTAGACTAGGTTATATTTAGTATATGACTAAAAAAGACTACGCAACCATCGCCGCATTGATCTCCTACACGCAGGACGCCTACCTTAAGGGCCGGATTGACGCCGACCTTATCCTGCCTCGCCTCGCACAGTTCATCGCCGAGGATGCGAAGCTTGACCATCCTCGCTTTGACTTCGAAGGGTTTCTGAAGGCCGCAGTTCCCTCTGCATACTTTAACGTTTAATAATAATATGACTCCCGCTCTTTCGACCTACGATTTGCTCATGATGGAAGCCCAGTTCGAATACCTTTCAGCGATGGATGAGAAGAAAGGACTGTGGCACGCGAACAAGCAGAAGGGCCGTGACATCTTCAAGGCCCAGCTCAAAGCACTCAAACTGAAGGGGAAGAAGTAATGCGTATTCGTATGAAGGCATGGGAAGGTGTGACCATCGATCCCAAGTATATTTCAAAGATGGTGCGTGAATGTATTACGCAGGTGACTACGGACGAAGGTAGTGAGCCATTGTCCTACATGCTCACGGGCGATACCTTGGTGTTCGCTGTCAATGAAGTGATTGCCGGCGAAAGTTTTCCCGAAGTGTATGTGTGTAAGATTGTTCGATATGGTTGCCCCGATAACGAAGTTGAGATTATTGATTAATGTATAAAATCTGGTCCACCTATCCGCCCGCAGTCTACGAAATACCCCGTGGCGTTGTCAGGATCGCTGCTGGGACCGTGCATAAAGTCATGTGGGGTGATACCATTGTGGACCATACTAAACCGTTCCCAGTGGGCACCAGGCCCACGCACTTTGAATGGATGCAACCAGAGGTTGTGTCAGCGGGACCATTGACCGCCGAATATGCGTATGGCAGCAAGGGTGATATCTACATCGTGGAAACATGGGCAGGCAAACGTCCGACCTGTACATGTGCTGGATTTTCTTTTCGCAAACAGTGTAAACATACTAACGGAGTATAACATGCATAGCAATGAAGAGTTTTTGAAGAAGTGTTCGCCCGCCGAGCTGTTCACGCTTGAAGTGGAAGCAGAAGCACGTGGCAAGGCATACCTGCAGGCATACCGTGAGCAGCTGCGTCGGCTTGAGATCGGGAGCATCAATGCTTAAGATTATTGGGATTGTTGCCGTCAGTTGGGCGGTGCTCTCAGTATTGTTCGTGGCAGTTATCTGGCCACGGCTGATCCGCCGTATCGATAAGGCATACCCACTAATCGAAAAGGACCGCCACCTTTGGTGACGGCGCCTTCGGCGTGATAAAACGCACCCGAAGAAACCCCGAAGGGCAGGCAACATGAAGAAGATTTAATGTTCTAGGCACTTGACTGCGGCCCGTAATAGGGTTATTATTATAATATGGAATATATCTACTACCGCCCCCGCCGTGGGTTCACGCACCGCCTGGTGCTGCTGGTTCGTGCGCTGACCCGAAAAGAAACCGAAGGAAATGTAACGATGTTCGATTGCCCCTTCCCTTCTGCCAGTTAATAGGTTATATTAAGGTATATGAAAAACTTCACTATGTTTGAATCCCGCACGGGCCGCAATCTCCGCCCGTTGCCCTTCCATACCTTTTCTGGCCAGAAGTGGGAAGTACTTGAGAGCGATGGCCAGGATATGCAGTTCTTTGTTTACTTGACCGACGCACTTATGTACGCCGAGAAGGTGGACCGCCTTGACAACCTTAGCCGTGAGGCCCGCCAGTATTGGAATCTGGTGGCGATGTCCTAATATGAACGCCTTTACTACGCAGCACTTCGAAGTCCGCCCACTGGGCAACGTCCCTGTTGGATATGGTTTGGCCAAGTGGGAAGCACAACGGCTGGTTGACGGTAGTTCCCGATTCTTCCAGTACTTGACAGATGCGCTCATGTATGTTGAGGGCGTCACGTATTGGGACGCACTATCCGACTCCGCCCGTGAATTCTGGGACATGGCGGCAAACTCCTAATGGAATACGAAATGACTAACAGCGAGTGGCGCCACGCCGCACTCCACCAGTACGCCGAAGCATATGGCGAGGAACGGCCCGATGTGGAGTATATTCTTTCGCCGTATGATACATGGCATCGCAATCCGTTCTATACGGGCGAACCGGGTCCGCACCCAGACTTTGATCAGCCGGCCGAGGATGAAGAAGATTTAATGTTCTAGGCACTTGACTTCTCTCTCTTAATAGGTTATAATACAATATGACTAAAAACACTGTTTTTGTGGTGATGGGCGAAGGCGATAATAACGGCACCCTGCCGGAGCACACGATGCGTGTGTTTGCCTCTCGCGATCAGGCGCACGAATATGCGCAGGAGCTGTATGATGAATTCTTCAGCCGCATCGTAATCCTTGAGCGGAATGTACGGGACCGGCGAGTAGCCGACCGAAGGAAAACCGAACGAAATGTAACGTTTTACGGCACCCCTTGACTTCTCCCAGTTAATAGGTTATATTACAGTATGAATCAAAACAACATCACTTCGACGGTTGAAGCTACGGCTCCCAAAACCTTTAAGATTGTAATTAACACCTGCTTCGGCGGGTTCGGCCTGTCGGACGAAGCCATTGCCATGTATCGTGAGCGAAAGGGCATTGCTGCCGATGAACGCACCACCTACGCCGATGAGCTTGCGCGGGATGACGCTGACTTAATTGCAGTTGTGGAAGCGTTGCGTGAAAACGCAAACACCCACTATTCGGAGCTGAAGGTAGTGAAGGTACCGATGTGGCTGCAGGAAAAGGGTTGGACTATTGAGGAATATGACGGCGCGGAGCATATTGCTGAAGACCACCGCACGTGGCGTTAAGAAGATTTAATCTTCTACCCCTTGACTTTCTCCCGTTAATAGGTTATATTACAGTATATGACAAATACACAGAACACCTACCGCGAAGCAGCACTCGTAATGTCGATGCTTGAACTGGCTGCCGAGCTTGACAAGGGCATCAACGCCGACCTCAACTGGCTCAAGTATATGGGTCCACTGGTGCGTGAAGCCGCAGCCATCATTCATCACAATTACAGTGATGCCCCGATGCCGAAATATTCCGATGGCCCCTTGACTTCCGCCAGTTAATAGGTTATATTACAGTATATGAAAAACATCAACCTCACCGCAGCAATCGCCCACTATCTGGGCCACCTGCAGACGCTCACGGACGAAACCGTTGAGTTCATTCCTGGCCGGAAGTATGGCAAGGTTGTCTTCACCTCTAAGCCCCCGCGTATCGGGCGCTCGGTGCACAGCTTCGTGGACCTTTCCACTGGCGACTTGCTGAAGGCAGCAGGTTGGAACGCACCTGCGAAGGACGCACGGTTTAACTTGTTGCGCGAGTTGGATAAGGTGACGGCGGTTGCCGATCCCTATGGAAGTTATCTTTACAAACGGTAATCAATATGACTAGAGACGAACTGATCAGCGAGTATGTGACTCGCATCGTGGATGGCATGGATATGGATACGCTCGTAACCTACGCACATGACTGTCTGGCCAGTGTGTTGGAGACATACAGTGAAGAAGATTTGCGTGCTGAGATTGCTGATTTTTACCCTGACTTGCTGGAGGAAGTATGAAAAACGCATACGACATGACCACTGACGAACTGTACGCCGAACTTGCCGAAGCATACGAGAACGCCCCAAGCATGGGCAAGATGCGTTCAAGCCGTGAACCTCAGGTGAATAACAGAATGGCTACCCTCAAGCGCACCGAGGATAAGCTCAATCGTTACCGTAACAATGGAGTGATTCGATGAAGTCGAAGGTGCTGAGTGATCGGTCGTTCGAAATTGCGAGTGGTATTGCCTTGCTCTTGGAGTCGGGTAGCAGTTATGTGGATGGTCGCATTAATACGCACGATGCGCTGTGTGATACCTTCAAGCGTAAGGTGCAGATTGAATCGGGTGCCTATCGTACTGCGGTAATCTTCGATGACTTTGTAATTAAGTTCTCGCAGCATGAGTCTACCATGCAAAGCCTTGCTGACGAAGCAGACTTTATTGGAGAGATGCGGGCTAATCCAAAGTATGCCCGCCATTTTCCCGAAACGCATTTCTTTGCAATCTGTGATACTGCCGTGCTTATTCAGGAAAAGATCGACATGAAGCGTTCGAAGTGGATTAGCGTACGCCTTGAGGAACATGCCCGTGCTCTTGGTGAAGCACTTGGTATCGATGATGTCCATACGGGCAACTATGGCTGGAAGGGTAAGCGTGGTGAGGAATATCCCGTGTTCATCGATGTTGACTTGCGATTGAATCGAACGAATGTCGGCAAGGCTGAACGCATTAGGTCATGGATGGTGGCCTAAGGCGTATCAGCGTGATAAAACGCACCCGAAGAAACCCCGAAGCCCGCAATTGTAACAATTGTGTAACAATCCCGCGCGATCCCTTGACAGCGAACATGAAGGAGATTTAATCATTTATTTTCAGCTAGGCACTTCCCTTTGGGTAGTAATAGGGTTATTATACAGTATATGACAAACACAACGAAAATCTCCGAAGTTAAGAAGGGCGCACGAGTCGAACTGCGCAACGGTTTCCTCGCCACTGTGCAGGACAATCTCGTAAACGGGCAGACCCGCCTCTGCACCGTTGAAGGTTTCGTTACCGAAATGGGTAGCGTATACAGCTCGGACATGTTGAACGTGCTCACGCCGTCGGGCTGGTCGCAGATCCAGCACACGCCCAAGCAGTTGGCGGGCCGGAAAGCCCGTCAGCAGATGGGCTGGTAACCCGAAGGTTTCCCGAAGGAATTGTAACGATTTCCGCTAGGCACTTCCCTTTCGTCCATAATAGGGTTATTATACAGTATATGAAAAACACTACGAAAACCACCGCAGCACCCGTCGAGCTGAACGAGGCGTTCATCTCCGCAATCTATGATTCTTGCATGGCAGTTTGGTACCAGTGTGGCGAGGAAGTCGTCATGCTGGCCGAGTCGGAAGGCTACGAAGTCACCAGCGAAGCCTGTTGGGAAGTCATCCTAGACGCCGGTCGTCTGGGTGAGATCGATCCGAAGGCTGAAAAGCTGGTCGATGATGCCTGCGATCAGCACGGGTACCGTAAGGTGCTCCAGTTTCTCAGCCGGAAGGTTCGGCTCTAAAACCGAAGGGAACCCGAAGGAATTGTAACGATTTCTTACGCCCCTTGACTTTCCCCGTTATATAGGATATATTACAGTATGATGAAAAACGAGACGACTCCGATGATGGTGCAGTGCAAGACGACCGGCGTGTGGTATGACGCCATGGCGATGCTCGACGCATTGCTCGACGCCAACCGCGATGTACTGGTTCGGCTCAAGTACCGCTGAACCGAAGGGAACCCGAAGGAATTGTAACGATTTCTGAAAAGGGTTGACTTCCACAGCAAAACGGTGTATATTACAGTATGAATTAAAACGAGATCATTTCGATGACCGCGAGAGAGGCCGACCGAAGACGGCAAACCTCGCAACCCTTAACTGGTGGAGCGCACCATAAGACGCTCGGACCCTGCACCATGCATGTAGGGCGGCACTTTCTCCCGCAGTACCCATACCAATTCCAAAAAGGAAAAAAAGATGACCAAGATTGCTAAGACCGCCGCTGCTTCTGCTACCATCCGTAAGGCCGCCACTCGTAAGGCACTCACCAAGGAGATTCGCGCTCTGGAACGCATCCGTGTCTCCATCGAAAAGGCCGCCGATGTGATTTCGGTGCACGGTGAGGATGTGACCGGCGATGCCGGAAACCAGATCGCTGACATGCTGTACAAGATGGGCGTGAGCGTGTCGGTGGTGAACGCAAGCATCAACGAAAAGGCGGGGTTCCTCGCCGCAACGTACATCAAGTAACATCGTCGGCGGGTGGTATTATACGGAGTAGTGAATGCCGGTTGACCATCCGCTCGACAAATACGCTCCGGTAGCTCAGTTGGTAGAGCAGTGGCCTTTTAAGCCATAGGTCGTGGGTTCGAGTCCCTCCCGGGGCACTGGCAGTTACCAATCTGCATTTAGCGCAACACCAGAATGCCATGCCCTAGTGGTGTGTATAACTGGACAAGCGGAATAATCAATAATTGGCGGGATGAGCAACCCCGATAAACGGCTCACACATATTTGGTTTAGTCAACGCGCTAGTGGATGGTAACATCCAAGTCACCTGCAAAGGTATTCCGTATTCCGACCTGAGATATAGCCAAAGCCGTACTATGATGGGCGGCTCAAGAATGCTTAGCTCTTGAAAGGTTACTCAGCAACGGCGTGTCCCATATAGTGGGCACGGACAACTAGACCACCAAACGGATCGCTTGCGAGGAACAACGGGTTAATCGCCGTCAAGTCTCGCCACCGGCAAGGTGCAAGAATGATAATCTTGAGCGTGAAGGCCCCTGCACCGCAATGGTCAGGAGCCGAGCAATCCCCTCTATATTCCTAGAGGGGATTTTTGCTGCCGCCGTGATAAAACATCCCGAAGAAACCCCGAAGATTGCCGAACATGAAGAAAACTTAATGAAGTATTTTCAGCTGGGCACTTCCATTCGGTCTATAATAGGGTTATTATTAAGTATGCCCAATAACGATACGACTTCACGCATGATGACGGTTGCCGACCTTCGGGCCATCATCGCAGATCTTCCCGCCACCACGCAGTTGTGGGCGTACGACACGGCCCAGGGCACCTTCACGCCCGTCGAATTCCTCACGCATGACAAGCGGGCAAACGGCCTGAACTTCTGGATCAATACCGAAGAGAACCCGAACGGTTTGTAACGATTTCAGTTTGCCACTTCCCTTTCGACCATTAATAGTGTATATTACAGTATGATCAAAAACACCAACAACAACAAACGAAACACCATGAGCA
>Ga0208133_1000142_pt1 | contig 28215 bp, 27 predicted proteins | sample ColrivemetaGS535_FD_187595 | JGI IMG/M metagenome (GOLD analysis project Ga0208133, IMG submission 187595) | Estuarine microbial communities from the Columbia River estuary, USA - metaG S.535 (SPAdes) (version 2) | ecosystem: Environmental > Aquatic > Marine > Intertidal zone > Estuary | place... | reverse complement strand
CTTCATTAGTCGAGCAATATGGCAATGACGAAAAAGCCTTGGGCTTAGACGCAGGGCTTGGTGTTCGTGAACTAAAAGAGTTTAAAGAGAAATTAGGATTATAATGTCTAAACAATTCTGCATCTTACCAGAAGGTAGCATATATATTCAACCTACAGGACAAATATCTCCTTGTTGTTTGTTAATTGAACAAGAAGACGAAATTGGACATTTATTAAAAGATACTCTAAATTCTGCTTTTCATGGTAAAAAATATCTTAATTTTAGAAACGATCATAAAGAAAACAAATTAAGTGCAAGTTGTATTAAGCAATGTGTAACTGATATTCATAACGTTGTCCACAAACAGAGTCGCACTAACTTGATTAATAATTTCAGAGAATCTAATCAAGATTATAATTCAAAGATTGTTGTTGCAGATCTTTCTTTTGGTAATGTTTGTAATTTGACTTGTACATTTTGTGGTCCGATGTGGAGTAGTAGCTGGGCAAAAATTTTTAATGAAGATAATTCATCTAAATCAAATACTACTTGGCCTATACATTATTTTGACAAAGAGAAATTAATGTCTATGGCAGATGATTTAAAAGATGCTAAATTTATTTCTATTAAAGGCGGAGAACCTTTTAACATTCCAAACTTAGATGAATTCTTAAACAAATTAGTAGACCTTAATCCAAATGTTAGACTAGATTTCTTAACTAACGGAACAGAAATATCGGATGGACATCTGCGAGCATTAGAAAAATTTGGCGGATTTTCTTTAACTGTTAGCACCGAAGCTACTGGGGAACTTTATCGTTACCTAAGAGGTGGAAAATATACTTGGAATAATGTATTAGAAAATATAAAAAATGCAAAATCTGCAGGAGCCGATTTTATCGGAATAGCGTCTATAATTTTATTGTACAATTACAAATATTGGGCAAGAGATATGTTAGAAATACAAAATGAACTAAACTTATTAAAATTTAATAATATGCACATTTCTGCTCAGATTTGTAAAGGACCGTTGGATCAAAGTTTATATACATTAAAACAATCTGTTAGAAAAAAATTAGTAGATGATATAAAATCGCATGTCGCACAAGGATTAAATATACAAGGTATAAATGAAATGTATGATTTAATTACTAAAGAAAATAAAGTTAATATTACAAAAGATAAAATACTAGAAAAAATAACACTATATGACAGTATTAGAAATATGGATTTGTTTTCTATTACTAATAACTTTACTAATGATTTAGATGTTGAATAGGATCTACTATAAGTTGCATAACATTAGTAGATTCTACAGGATAATCTAAAATCCATTTTACTAAACGCCCGATTTCTTCAGGCGAATGTTTGACTTTATCTGGATGCTTGCGTTCTACACTAGGTGTACTAACATAACCATAGGCTAGATAATTAACTTTGATACCAGTACCGCCAACTGTACCTAAACTTTGATTTAAACTGTGATGTCTTAATGCACCTTTTTCTGCAGGATAAACCCAATTGCCGCCTTTGAGCTGTCGGTCACTGGTACTACCCATGTTAATTATTTGACCAGTCTTCTTAACATCATACCATGTTTTCCAAACTTGTTCTAATAATACACTTTGATTAAATCTCCATAATGCACTATTGTTAATGAAAACATCCTGACTTAAACTAAGTTCAGTAAACTTATTTCTGCCTTCGTCTTTAGTTAGATCAAAACCATTTGCTCTACTACAAAAAGTAAGTTCGTGATGTTGCTCTAATATATTTTTTAATCCTTGGGCAACACCGTATTCTGGATTACCTGATATTATTATTTTCATTATGTAATATTTTATTTAAATTTGGAAAAGTTTTTGCAAATGAGGTTCCTCTAACTTCATCTAAATTTTTAATGTATTCAATAAGAGTATGATGATTTTTTAAATCTGACTCTTTAATCACCCATTCTGCATTTAATTTTAAATTATCGAAGTAAGTAGGCTCATATAAATCTTTATATTCGTCTATAAAGTTCATAATTCTTTTATGGTACTGCAATCTGATCGGCTCTGGCAATCCTTGTGGATTTAAATAAGAAGGAGCATATACTCTTCCTAAAATTATAGGAATATTATTAATATTTTTAAAAGGTTGTTCTAATCGCCATCTATATAAATCAACTATGTTATACATACTCAACGAACTTAAACTACTAAGTATCATAGTTCTTGCAGTTGTTTGATCTGCTAAATTTAAATTTTTAACAATTTCATTCCAATCGGCAGGATATCTTAAATAATAATTATGATCCGACAAGCCATCTAACGAAAAAAACATATCTATTTCTCTAAATTTGCTAACTAAAGGCCAAAATGTTTCAGGTATTTGTGTACCATTAGTATGAAAACGTAGCTTAATATTTTTACTGTATCCACTATCTACCATGTATTGAATCGAATTATTAATACTTTTTGACAGGAATGGTTCTCCACCGCCAAAAATAATTTCTTTTAAATTTGGAATTAGAGTTTTAAAATCCTCCCAGAACTCTTCTCGTTCCACCCAAGTAAAATTTCTAGTATCGATATTTAATTTATTTTTCCAATCTAATTTTATTTCATTGTCATTGGTTATTTCGTGTATCTTGTTTGCATCCGACAACCACTTGCTACTTTCTTCTGGTTTACACATTATGCATTTTAAATTGCAAGTATTTCCTGCACGAATATCTAATGTAAATGGTAACACTGATATAGATCCGTCTACATCTACTGAATTTAATGCGTTATCAAGTTCTTCTTTAAAATTGTTATTATAAAACTCATTAGACTGTATCCTATGGCTGCTGACTCCATTTTCTTCATCTTTATAACATTGCGAACAATTAGGAACTTGTTGATTATTCAACATTTTAATACGAATATCTTTTAATTCTGTACTATTCCAGACATCTCGTATAGACGAGTTTTCATCCAATTTGGCAGTAGTAATTGAACCCATACAACAAGGAACAATATTTCCATTTGTAAGAGTAGCTAAATGAATAAACGGGTAGACGCAAAATGTATTGCTCATCGGTTTTGTATTTTTTTCCATATTATAATATATATCTAGGCGGTTCGTTTAATTCAAGCAATCTCCGACAGTCTCTATATATTGATATCTTCATTCAAATAACCTTGTATATTCTGGAGCAATATCTAGTACGCTATGGTCACGTGCTTGATCTAAATACTTTGTAAACTTAACAAACTCTGGCAGTTTATCGCTAAAGTCTGCACCAAGCATATACTTAGTAATGCTGTTTAATATGTTTTCTGCGTTCTTGGCAATGTCTTCTGGATACTCTGCTTTAAATTCTGCAATACATTTAGCATAGTATTCAACAATCTCTTGCTTCATATCCTTAGGCAATACACGCACGTTAACACGCTTTGGTCCATGTGCTACGTGATGCGTTATAATAGGACGTTTCTTTGTGCTGTTAATCTTAGTAAAGCCACTGTCTTGTAACTTCCATTTCATAAAACGAGGAACATGCCAAATATTATATGCTGTCACTGTACAGGCTAACCAAGCAAGTATATTTGGATTCTTTTCTGCGTATTCATCTAACTTTTGCAAGTTCTTGTATGCTTGATTCCATTTCAAAGGCCAACGCTGATATTCAACAGTTTCTCCCATGCCATCCATGCTGGCACCAACACGAACCTGCTTGAATTGTGTCCACATATCTAATACACGATTAGGTAAATTACTCATATTAGTATTGTATTCTATGATCATCTTTTTACTTTGACCAGCGTCAATGCATTTTTGTAGAAACTCGTAGTGACGTTCGATCATCATAGGCTCGCCACCTGCCATATAAACATGCTTGATGTTTGGAATGTTAGCTTCTATCTGTGTCCAGAAACTTTCGCTGTTATGCCAGTCATAGTCTGTAGTAGACAGCCTGCCATTCTCATTACGAGTCAATTTAACTGTTCCATGTGTATCTTTATATTCATCACTGCCATGATATTCAGTCCACTGTTCATACCAAGTATGACTGTCAGTAGGGCCGCACATACGGCAAGCAAGATTACATAGATTGCCAAAACGTAGATCATAGTATTCTAAGTTTCTATCTTTAATACTGCCGTCTTCTTCTGTAATGTAACGAGCATCATCGATGCTAAACTTCCAGTTATCTAATTCATATTGTCTGCGACTATTAAGACCACTGGCTTCTTCACTTTGACAACGGCCGCACTCTTGACTCCACTCACCAACTAACATGTTCTTGCGAACTTCTTTCATTAGAGTGGCATTACGGGCTGTTTCCATATTATCTCTGCCGGCATTATAAGGAGTACCATCTTCATGTCTAACTACACCTTGATTTTCTGTTACGTTTGCTTGACAGCATACACGAATATCACCATTGTTGCGAACAGCTTGGAAATTCCAAGGTATTGGACAAAATGTATTACTCATATTGACGTCCATTTCAAATAATGTTCGAGTGGTTTAGACGGCTTAACAAAATCTTTATGCGATAGTTCTAGCTCTCCGCTATAGTTGTTACTTATTGCTGAAAGAAGAATATTTCCGAATATTAAATTATTCTCTTCTGATAAGTGATTACATCGACTGTCACTCAATAATAGTTTCTTTTCGTTATCAACGACATTTAAATATAATCCTTTATCTAAATATTTTTCTTTATATCCCACTTCTTCTAATTCTCTAAAAGATACAGCCGTTAAACTCACACCATTTTTTGTAGGATTAGTGTTTACTAGAATTAGATTTTTATCATTACTAATCTTATCTATTAATAAATCATTAATTTCTTTTAAGAACTCATAGTCTAACCATTCTAGCAATGCAATTCTAACGCTTTGAATAATTTTTAATTTATTCAATTTAGATGGACTTGTACCTACTTCTACATTAATTCTGGCAGAGTCTAGTGACCCAATAGTTGCAAACCAATTTTTAATAGTATGCGAGTCTTCTAATAAGTGATACAACTTCTCAGAATAAAATCTATTTTGCGCAGGAATTATGAAGATATTATAATCATGAAATTCATGATTCTTTAAGTAGGTTCGATAACATTGGTATATGGAATTACCGCATTCTCCGTAATTAGTTACATCGTGTATTGTCCTCAATTGATCTATCCAGCTAAAACTTCCTTCAGTATCTAAATTCATACTAGCAAAACTGTCGCCATATACCCCGATAGAAAGTTTACTCATATGATTTATCTCCTGGGAACAACGGCAATTTAGTACCCGGAGCACGTTTAGGAATCTTACTGTCTGCACTACTTACACAACTTGTTCCGCCGCAGGGCATTGGTTTATCATACAACTTAAAGCCTGTTTCAATATGTCCCAATGGAACTTCGCTACAGCTATAACTGCGTTTAACTGTGCCATCTGGTTCTCTAATAATAATACTGCGAAAGCCACTGCTACATTCCCACTTATTAAAGTTATTAAAATTAAATGCGTTAAAACGTTCTGCTTGATCCATAAACCAAGGCTTGCCTTCTTTATCAATAAATTCGATTTGATAGTGTGGATCAATGTCTACTTGTTTCTTACGCTGTGTATCTGCCTTGTCAATCATAAATGTCGGCTTGGGTCGTTGTACAAGTCCTGACTTTAATGCTTTCTCTTCTGTGTATGCACGTTGTGGCATACCATTGTGTAATTTAGCCAACATCTCAGGTGTATAACCATCTACTACACGACTAGCAGTGGGATCGCTTTGTGGCTTGAGTGTAACGTTGATACCTCGGTTATGAAAGTATAAACTTAGATCATAAATCTCATTAAACTGCTCTGGTACCATGACCATGTTGATAGTTATCTGTGTATCATATTCCTGGCACAACACTAACTTATCAGCAAAATCCTCTACTTTCTTGTCAGTGTCAACGTGTTCACGATGGCAACTTGCTGTGATACTAGCACGATGAAAGTTCTTGACTGCTGGAACATATTGTTCTTTAAACCATTTTAAAGGACGACTCATGTTACTGGTCATGTGTACGCTGGTATAGTTTGTATTAACAGCATCATTATTTAAGTGATTAAGTATGTCAATGTAAGAAGGATGGAACGTAGGTTCGCCTCCACTTAGACTAAAATGGAAACTATTAAATCCGTTTTCTCTAGATTGGCGTTTGATCTCATCCACAGTATGTAACATTAATGGCGTAGGGCGGTGATCCTTTGTGTCACTGCGGGCATACGGCCAGCAATAACTGCAACGATAGTTACAATAACGTCCTAATAACCACGATACTGTAAACATATCGCGGTATAGCATTGTTCTTTGTCCAACTCTAACTAAGTCACTGTAAGGTATCTTAGTAAAGTCGTATTCACTGGTTTTTAAATCACTCATTTTGTTCGTAGATAAATTTTATTTCTTTGCCGGGTCCAACTTCACTGGGCAAACCGCCATATTCTTTAACGTACCAAGTAATAGCAGCCTTGTACCAACCTGTACTATCATGTCTGCTTTCTTTATTAAACTTATATATGTTATCGTTGGTAGCTTCCATGCTACTGATAATTCTTGCCGCTTCTAATTGTAACACTCTTAGAGGCATTGTGTCAAGATCGATCATAGGTCTAAGTTATCCATTAGTTTGATTAATTTATCTGTTTTTTTCACTACTTGTTTACGTTCTAAAAATTCTTGTGCCACTTGCTTGTAACTTGGGTTATATGCTGCCGCAAGACGTTGTTTCATAGTATCAATAAATGTTACAAAGTTTTCTTTATACATGTGTTTTGAATTAATTGCTTCTTTTAAAATAGCTTGTTCTGCAAGTTCAATGTATTTAATGTATTCTTTTGGCAGATGTGATATATCCATTTCATCTGGCCAACTAATAAAGTTACCGTACCAAGTAAATTCTTTTTCAGGTGCATATAATCTAAATTGTTCATATACCCACGTGATATATAAATGAAAACTCTTCAAGTTAAAAATATTAATAGTAGGGCTCAATACAATTAGTTCTGTTTTCGGGTGTTGAATATAACGTTTAAAGTTTTCTCCAAAACGTTGCCAATCTAAACCATGACGTATACCTTCAGCATCTTCACCAAACGCTTCATTGCTAACGCCAATTCCCCATGCTAATTTACTAGTATCCATTCTAGTAATAACTTTATCCATAAGGAACTTCTTACTGTTTGCATTTGTGCATATCTCAAGTCTAATTTTCTTGTCAGTGAGTTTAGCAATATCTTCAATGTAATCAACTAAATCATAAAAACGTTCACTGGCAGTTGGTTCGCCGCCTAAAAAAATAATGACTATTTGTTCGGCAATAATATCTTTGCGTAATATGTAATTTTTTAACCAGGATTTAAATATAGTATAGTCGTCTTCGTTTGTGGCATCTTCTATAACAACACCTTCTTCTTGGGCTATCTTACTACTACTACTTGCGCTACAATATATACAGGCCAGGTCGCAAGTGCTATCTGGTTTAATTTCTATATAATGTATAAACTTGTCATCGTCATTAAGAATTGTTTTATGATTTTTAATAAAAACATCATCCCAACGATTAGCCCAATCTCTATAAGCAGAGTTTCCTTTTGAGTAGTCATTCCAGCAACTATTACAATCGCTGTGAGCGACATTGTTTAAACTTTGCTGTCTACGTTCTTTGACTACATCTCCGAGACTGATAAATTGTTCCGTTAGTTGTTCAGGAAAACTATGTCCTTGTGCTTTACAACAATGGCGCAGAGTTCTTGATTCGAAATCAATGTTAATGTCTGTCCAACTTTTAGAACAATAAGTTGTGGTCATATGTTAACAATCATTGTTTGTTGTTTTTGATTAACAAAGAAACTTTCTTCTCTGCCACTGCGCTTGAAATGAGTTTCGCCGTCTAAGTATTTTTCTTCTATAGAAATGTCTTTACCAGCGAATATATCTAAAATCTTTTGTTCTTTTGGCCCTATACAAACAGCAACTATTGCTTCAATAGGCTGGGAAAGATAATCATCACCAAACTCTTTAGACAACAATTTAGAAAATTGTTTATTAAATAATACGTCTTCCATGCCGCAGGCAACAAAGGCAGTTCCGTATCCTAAATCTTCCGCAGTTAACTGAGCATAAGTTGCACTAATCATAGCATCACGCACTGAACCTTTGACCATAACATTTTTAGACACTTGACTTTTAACTTCGCTGTAAACTCTGTCATATACTTCTGTGCCAACAGTTTCTACAATATCGACCATTTGATGTTCTGGTGCTGGATTAGTTACATAAAGTAAAACCAAAGGAGCTTTCGTTTGTAACAAATAAACTTGTTGTCCTTTATCACCTTCACAAGAAGTAATGGTATTGCATAATTCAGATTTTAATTGTTTACCAATATCCGATTCTGTTAAAGCAAAAACCTTGTAACCATAAATTTTATTTTTGCTCGGGGCACGTCGAGCACTATCTAAAATAGTTTGAATATCTTCTTCTTTTATAGTATTCTTCATCAACCGTGTAGTATGACGTTGATTAATTAATTTATTGACTGTCGACATGATGTGTTCCTTAAAAATTATATATGTAGATAAATATTTAGTAAAATTAACCGGAGAACTATGTGGCAGATGACTTAATAAATGAATATGGAGTAAGCGGGGAAGACCCGAAACTTTTCTCCGAAAGAAACAACCACCCTGCAACTATAAAATATCCTCAAAAGTTAACAACTGGAAGAGACGTTAATCGGTCTAATGACATTCCATTTTTACCAATAGACGACTGGAAAGAAACAGCCGATTGGGATCAAATGTTATTCGAAGCAAAACGTTTACAAAAACATTATGTTCAACATAGAAGTCATGAACTACATGCAGGATGGAGTAGTTTATGTATTCATGGGCTTAGTAGTGTACATACAGAAAGCAGTCATACATATGGATTTACAGATGCTAATGCACCTTGGCGTTGGACAGATGTAGCAGATTGGTGTCCAACTATAACTAATTTCTTTAAAACCGAATTTGATTATACAAAATATTTTAGAATTAGAATTATGAAATTAGCACCAGGTGGGTGGATTGTGCCGCACAAAGACAGTTTAACTCAAGAAGAAAATCATATTGGGCCCATCAATGTTGCTATTAATCATCCCAAAGACTGTCATTTTTATATGGATAATATTGGATATTTGCCATGGGAACAAGGACGTGCAATTAAATTAAATCTATACAATGTACATTGTGTGTATAATCACAGTAACGAAGATCGGTATCATATTATAGCACACGGCCATGCCGGCGATAGCTGGTCAGACAGAATATTTAATAATTATAAGAATTGGAAAAATAACTATGCATAAAACTTATGTAAATGCTCTCGTATTTGACAAGGGTGAGATTGGGGTTGATGAAGTTGTTAGGGATAGCTTACGAACATATTATAAAAGAAATCTGTATATTGATATAGTTGAAGGAAATCCTTTAGATGCTATAATAGAAGACAACGAAGATAAGTGTTTAGAAAAAGCATCAGGATCAAAGTTTGACTATCTAGTTCTAACGTGGGAAGGTAATATAATTGATATACATGCCTATCATCATGAATGTATTAATTATATAGATTCTTTAGGCGATGACTGGTTAGTTGCTGGTCATATTATGGATCAATATCAAAATAGATTATTATACAATGATCCAAAAGCCGCAGAGTGGACGGACAGTTTTTGGTTATTTCCTATTACTGCTATTGTAAATGTCAAAATGTGGGAAAAGCTAGGAAGACCAAAATGGGGTCAGGCCGCGGGGATTCAAACTGTTACTAAAGGAATTCCAGACGAAAGCTGCGTTCATGATAATTATACTCCTCTGTCATTGACTTTTAGCGATCATACAGTTTCCGCCAATACTAAAAAAGGCTGGAATATTATCAATACATCATTAGAAAATGACATAAAAGTAATTAACTTAAACAACGGCATAAGAACCAGTCAAACTTATTTGTATCCTGAAAACGATGTAGATCTGTATAACAAATATTGGCAATCGTTGTACATGCTACCAAAATTAACGGAACAGTATAAAAAGGTTTTAGAAAAGATTTTACCCAGTAAATTTCCTAGACGCATCAATGATATAACATGGCAATGTTTTATACGCAATACAGAAAATTACTTTCCCGAAGAAATAAACTATCCTACAAAAATTAATTGGGAAGAAATAGATACTATTGCATTACCTTCCAGCGGATTTAAAGACTTTATCGTCAGCATGAGTAAAAATTCTGCTCGTAAAACGGTGGATGTAGTGCATTTTGATATCATTAAACAATGCACAGAAATTCGTAGAAAAATAATAGAACGCTGGGATGGATCTAGAGAAACATTTTCAGATACACTATTAGGTATCGGTAAGGAATATAGAAACGACCCGTTACGTGCTTTCCACATGCATTCAATGAAAGATATCATCGAAGCTTATGAACACTTATTGCCATTCTTTAACAGTGAGGAAGATTTAAAAGAATGTTGGCAAAAATTTAAAACATTTAAGCATAGCTACATTGAAGCAGACTTGTTAGATGATCCGTGGCCTGCCATTAAGTCGATTAACAATAAAAGACTTTATATATGTCTAAGCGATATTGCCGGTTGGAGAAATAATATTATTGGTTATGGATATAAAAAACTACGCAATGATATTGCTGGCTGTATAAAGAAATTACAAAATAAAGGTATCAATGGATACGTAGATTACAAAGACCCAGGCACAGATTTACAACTTTGGCAAACATTCGACGATGCTGTAAATTACTTAGAACAACCATTATAATTACATATATGAAACCTTACAAAATATTCAATAAAGAGATCCTCGAAAAAAGCAAAGGAACAGTTAACAGTACTTTTATTCGTTTCATCGGAACTGCCGACAGTGTATTCTCTTTGTTTCTTCGTGCTTATGGAGACAGACATGCAGAAGATTTAACTAAAATGGACTGTGAATTTATTATAGTTGATAAAAACCCCAAGCATATTTCTATGTGCAAAGAAATACTATCGTGGGACGGATATATCGATTTGCCAAAAGACGGTAGACCTACAGCTAACTCTGATTTTGATATGTTTGTGTCTATATTAAAAAATGCTAGTAAAAAACATGGAGTGAGCATTGGAGATTTTTTAACGAAGAACGATATTAATACTACCTTAGGCAGAATGACTAGGTATAAGTTTAATAATTTTTTTCAAGCATGGAATTTATTTAGAAACAGTAAGTTTACGTTTTTGAACATCGATGTTATTTACGATAACAGTAAATTTTGTCATGAATTAATATATTTGGAAGATGTTAAAAGAATTAATAACAGACAGTTTGTTAAATTAGATTTTAACAAAAATAACTATGATCCTGAAGTATATAAAGAATCTTTTAATAATATATTAAATATTCTTTGGCTTAAAAGTTTTAAAAAATATCAAAGTATTGTAGAATTAGCAGATGACAATAATTTGCCTTATGAAGATTATGCAGGGAAATTATATGCTCGATTCAATCCAACATTTTGTATCCTACCATGGATACATGTACAGTACAAACCTACTGGACAATCCAAGCCTTGCTGTCGTTATGACAATAGTAAAGAATATAAAGATTTCGATGAAAGATTAAAAAATCCCGGCGAGCAGTATGAAGATAACTTATCAGAATTATTTTTTGAAAGATCTAAAAATTTAGTTATACAAAAAAGTTCAATAGAAGAAACATTTAACAGTGAATATTGGAATAAAGCCAGGGCGTTAACTATTGAAAACAAACCTTTAAGTGGCTGTCATAAATGTTATGCAGAAGAACAAGTACCAGGTGAAGTTGCTCTATCTATGCGATTAGGTTCAAACATAATATATAACAACGGGCATTTACATAAAAAGCCAAACTTTGAAAAACCTAGTTTAGAATTCTTAGAAGTTGGTTTTGGTAATTATTGTAATCTTGCTTGTCTAAGTTGTAATAGTAGTTTGAGTACTACTTGGTATGACAATGAAGTTGCTTTAAACGAAATAGCTAGCCCAGGGATTAAGCGAGCAGTATTCCCGAAACTGGATAATATTCAATTTAATTTGCAAGACAAAACTTTACAAACATTAAAACTAGTTAAGTTTACTGGAGGCGAACCTATGATTAATCCAGAATTTGTCAAGTTTATAGATTTAATTTGTGAAAAAGGTCATCCTGAGAATATTAGTTTAGAGATTTATACTAATTGCAGTTATATACCTAGTCCTAAACTATTAGAAAATCTAGCCAAATTTAAACACATTCAGCTAAATTTGAGTATTGATGCATTTGGAACCTCTAATGACTATATACGTTATGGCAGTGCCTGGACCGGAGATAATAAACAAACAGTTAGTCGTGCTATTGATTTTTGGTTAGAGCAAGGATTAAAGAATAAAGGACTTAATATTATAATGTCTACTACTTTAAGTATCCTAAATATATTTGAAATACCAAAACTTATGACTTGGTGGATGAAGAAATTTAAAGACTCTGGCAACAAAATAGTTGTACATAGATCTAGTACATTACCATCTGAAAATGACGGCTTTTTTAAATTACAAGTAGCATTCGATCCAAGCTATATCAATGTTAATGTATTACCAAAAGATTATTACAAAGATGTTATTGATTGGTGCAATGAATACGAAGCAAATTTCACTAAGGAATATCCAGAATTTGAATTTGTTCCTGAATGTATCAACGCAAGCATTAACAAACTTAAAAATACTGTTAATAGAAGTAAAGGCGATCCAAAAAATGCAAGACACCTTTTGGAATATTTAGAAAAGATGGACAAAATCAGAAATAACTCCGCAACGGAAAATATTCCTGAAGTTGTCAATAAAGTTAAAGAATACTTGCTAACTCTGGATAAACCTCAGCAAAGCTAGTAGCATTCTGCTTATCCATAAAATTGATATACTCCGCAGTTTCCGCAAGGTCTGCGGAGTAGTCTTCTGCATTCATGTAATTAACTACATAATCACCGTAGCGAATTATTCTACGCTTTTGAGTTTCTTTACGTTTAGTATTTGACCATTGTTCATGTGCCCACAAACTCTCGTCATCTAATGTTAACTTAAACTCTGTCCAGTCTTGAGTAATCTTTGCTTTAATATCTGCAGGCAATACTTTAGGATTAATCGCCTTGGGATATTGCACTAGACTTGTGTGGAACAAACCGCCAGCGTTATTAACAAACTTAACAATGTCAACCAGTCTACTGATATTATAAATGCTTACAGTAGTAGTCAAACTCATTTCAATATTAGTCAACGCATGTAGCTTTTGTACATTCTCTACAATCTTATTAATATCTCCATTAGTTCTAAAGTAACTAAATGTTGAATCATCGCCATCAATACTCACACGTAGAATAATCTTTTTAAACTTAGGCCAATGATCTAATACATTGTAGTAGCCTAAACCTAGTGCAACTAGATTACTATTATAACTTAGCGTGATGTTATGTGCATGGTCTGCCATAGCATCAATCATTTCCCAATGACGCTTTTGTTGCAGTGGTTCGCCACCAGCAATTAGCACTTCGCGAAGGTGCGGGATAGCACTTTTAAACTCTTCAAAACTACGTTCCGGCAAACTGATGTGTTTCTTTTCTAAACGTCCGGCACCCCACTTGGTAAAAAACTTTTTAACTTCGTCGTCTTTAAATGCCAGTACTTCCCATTGACTACTGTAAGTAGGACTGCAATGTCTACAGCGTAGATTACACGTATTGTCAAAGCGTATTTCAATGCTCTGTGGTTCATAGGGCATGGAGTAATCTTCTGGATTAACTTTGTTTATTACTTCTTCAAAGTCAATCTTGTAGCTGTCTTTGTATGTTTCATTACATGTTTGTCTTGTACTGGCAACTCCGCTGTCCTCAAAGTCCCAACAACTACGGCAACCTGTGGGACGCTCATCGTTTAATACTGCACGTCGAAGTTCTTTAGTCTCGTTACTGTTCCAAATTTCACTTAATGTTTGACTACGATAGTCTCCGATGCGATCTGGATAACGCCAGCAAGCACCGACTTTGCCTTCATGCTTGATATTCTGGTGTATAAAAGGCATTATACAGAATGTTTTACTGTCTTTATTCATAATTTACTTTGTATGTTATTCCACCATTCTTGTAAAAATGGATAATCTTTTATTACATCCTGTGTTGTTGGATATTGATCAATGGAATCTATCTTATTCGCATATGCGAATGATCTGCGTAGCTGTTTAACCCTATTATCATTTAAATTTGTTAAATCTAATCCACTGATGTCTAGTGTAGAATGTTGTTTAACTAATTCTAACGCAGAATATAAGTCATTGGCTATAGATTCTTTTAACTGTGATTTATACGAATCTAATATATTAGCAAATTCAGTGACCCATTGGTCTTTATATGATCCTAGATAGTCAAAGCAAAGGTATCTATTGTTTTCATTGGGTTTAACTATGGTAATGTCATGAGTGGGCAGATCCTGTTCAATGATAAATTCTAACCATTCTTTAAATCCGCATAAAGTAAAAATTGTTATAGTTAATCCTGAACCCAAATTCCTATTTTTACCCTGGGCCTGTGATTGCTTAAAATGTTTATTAAGTTCAGTAAAATTGCTTTTCCACTTATCCCAATTTAATCCTCTGCGTATGTATTCTGCGGCTAGCCCACCGGATTCGCAACTCGCATGAATTGCCACTCCAGAGAACGGCTCTAGTATATCTACTAAATTTATTCCCTTGAATTTTATTATGCTTAAATTTGTTATATACGACACTGATATATCTGTGTTATTAGTTTCGTACAAATGATTCATAAAATCCCAATGTTGTTGCACAAACAAAGGTTCACCACCTATCCATTGCACAGCTTTAAGTCTGCGTTCCTCTGCTGCCTGCATTAGTTCTTTATAAAGTATTTGATTTCTTTCATCTGAATCTTCTATTATATCATCCTGATTAGCATGTTCTAAGTTATTATTGCGCTCTTCTAATTCAATTAGACTGCTGGAACTTGAACTACAGTGCCTACATTTAAAATTACAAGTTTTACCAAATCTATAATCATAATACACAGGCTTAAATGTGGTAGAACCATCTGGCAAAGTTTTACTCATAGCGTCTTCGTAATAATCGCTGTAATATGTATTCCAAAAATCTTTAAACAAATTAACTTTATTGACATTGCCCACTGTGACATCGCACTGAAAGCAGTCAGCTGGAATTTTATTATTCATCAGCGACTTTCGAATTTCTTTCATGTGATTAGAATTTTGAAAGTCTTCAAAATCTTTTGCAGTCCTTGTAGCTTGATCCGTGGAAATTTCTGCTGTACAGCAGGCTTTTCTAACGTATTGAGTATCATGCATGGCATGCACCCACGGAGCCATACAAAAATTCTCAGGTATTGTCATTGTTTTAAAATATTTTCCTTGTTGAGTTTGTTTGTAAAATATAGAGTAGTATTTTCTTTACTACCACAGGTTTTTAAACAGGTAATTAAATTACCGTTTTCTACTGTATCATTCCACTTGTTGCTTATATTATACTGTTTATTTAAAATGTCGTCAACCGAATAAATATTCAAATCAAAGTCAGCTAGATTATAATTTTCTTTGATATTCCAAGAACCCGGACTGTCATGAGTATGAGTGCCTAGATAACAGCAGGGCATAAGCATACCGTTTGCTGCCAAATATATTTCTTTACGTTCTAAACTTTTACAAGTAATTTTATTTTCATTTAAATTTTTATAGTTGTTTATTTCAAATTTAAATAATGTAATTGGCACATGCTCTTCAGTGCCAACATTAGTATGTCTAAATTGTTCTTGTTCTGGCGGCTCTAATGTAAACACATGTTCGCCTTCAATCATAACTTTAAAGTCTTTTTTACCTCTAAACTTCTGAGTGACTTTTAATCTAAATTTAATACCTAATTCTTTTGCTAGTTGTTTAGCGGTTTCAACTTGATGTTCATTGTGCTTGAATGCAATAAAGTTCCATTGTGCAACTCCGCCTGCTGCCACATATGCTTTTAAATTAGCATACACTTTATCGTATATTACTCCTATGCGATATTTTTCTAGTGCTTCATTGTCTGTGCCATCTAATGCAAAGTTAATTAGTACGTTAGGACGAGCAAGACTGGCCCACCAATCTTCTCCGCGATAACCACCATTTGTATCAATGCTAATACTTTTACATCCATTGTCCATTAAGTAGTTAACAAATTCTGGTAATAGTTTATTCAAACAAGGATCACCGTACACTCCACTGAAGTATACATGATCCAATTGATTAGAAAATTCTTTAGTGAATAACTTATAAAATACATCTGCCGTTAAATCGCCCTCGATTAAATCTGGTTGAACAAAGCCATGCCCTGTGTATCTGCTACACATAGGACATTGACTATTACATCTACTGCTGGCTTCAACGTGGACAATTCTAACGTTTTCTTTTTCTATCATTTTTTAATCGTAGTCATCATTGACAATCCGCATTTCATTGTTACGCCACTGGCAGGAAAGTTAACACCGGCATGAGCCTGACAACGATCAAACACAATAATACCGCCACGCTTCCAGTTATACACACCTTCTAATTCGAATCCCTCTAGCCACTTTTTATTAAAATGTCTAAAGTATCTATTGTATATTTCATCACTGATAGTTTGTTTATTCCAATCAACTTCCCAGATACTGCCATCACGTTTATAGCAAATTAAGTTATCATAATTGCGTACTGTATAGAATACATTTGTATCGTATTTGGCATCACCTTTGGCAAAGTTTGTTCCATACATTAGGAATCTGTTTTTAAAGATTGCTGTGCCGCAGTCTAATTCTGTGCTTTCGCCTTTGTTCTTATCGCAGACCCACAACGGAATAATAAACTGTTTACCAGGAACACTATCGGTGTCCTTTAAGGTATTTGGATTGCCTGTGTCAATATGTAAATTATAAGGTGTAGCCGTTATAAGAAAGTTTCCTTCCCATATTGTTTCGTTAGTTAATTCAGGAATAACCTCTTTCAATTTGCCAAAGAATTTATCTTGTATACGTTGATTATCAACGTTAAAATGTAGGGTTCCATTACGTTTAACTCTACGACTGCGATGCTCACGATGCATTAAATCTTCTAGCCAAACTAGTTCTTCTTCGTCAAATACATTGTCTTCAGCATAGCTAGTATTGCCCCAGGTGCTCATCCACTTTGAATGTTCCACAGGGTCAACGGGAATAAACTCTTTTACTAAATTGTCGCCGGGTACGTATTCTAAATTGTTCATTCTTTTATACCTTTAAATAAGTCCTTGAATTCTGGAAATGTCTTATAGAAATCTTTGTTTCTATTTTTATCTATATAGACTATTCTGTTCTGAGTTTCTGGCAATAAATGTGAAGAATCTCGTACAGTCATAGTATTTAATAAATAATCCAATTCTTTATATTCACTGTAATATTCACTATAGTGATTTATAATTTTTTGTTTAATATCTGCGGGCAAAATACTAGGATGTATACATTGATGATCAACTCCGGCAAGTGGCTGTAATAGTATATGATTTCTTTTTATTAAATTCTCTTCTATTAGAAACTTATAAAGTTTTGGAAAGTGTAACATATTCCAAAATGTAATAACCGGTGATAATTGTAACTTAACATGCGGTGCTAGTTCAACAATTTTTTTAAGATTGTTGTATATATCTATCCATTTGCCGCCATCCCGTATATATTCAAATTGTTCCCATCCTGCATCAACGCTTACGTTTATCCGTATGTTTGGAAACTTTTTCCAATAATCTAAAATATTTTTATTACCCAAAGACAAATGAGTTAGATTTGAATTATATAAAAGTTGAACTTGATTCTCTACACCATGCTTTAATAATAAGTCCAATATATCATAATGTTCTTTGAGTAGTATAGGCTCGCCGCCACATGAATAAACATGTCTGATATGCTGAATATTACTTTCAAAGAATTTAAAAAAATCATCTACATTATCATCGTTTATATTTTTAATCAAAACTTTATTTTTTGGCCAGTTACGCAAATTCGTCCATTCCTCTGCTACTCTACTACTTTCTTCTGGGCCACAATAATGGCATCTTAAGTTACATAGATTACTGAACCGAATATCATATGAATAATAATCTTCGTTGTTTAAAAGTTCTTCTTCAGTGGTAAACTTTTCCAATTCGGATTTAAAAAATTTATTCATACCAGTACGATAGCTTTCTGCATTTCCAAAAGAATCAGATTCACACACTGAACAACTGTCAGGTAACGTATCACTGTTTAAAAATTGTTGTCTGAATTTTATAAGTTTATCATTTTTATTAGAAAAAATATCACTGTAAAGATCTTTATTTGTATTACCATATTCATATCCATGATTAATACAGCATGGTCTTGCTCTGCCATCGGGAAACACACAGGCATGCAAAAAGGGTAAAGAACAAAAACCCGGCGATGATAATAGTTTGTCAGATAATTTTGTCATATTGATTTCCCTTAATGATATTTATTTGCCCTAATAGGTATTCTGCTAACTCTTGATTAGCGTCACAGTCAAAGTGGCCACACTGTGCTCTGGGAAATCTAACTTTTAACCAATCTATTGCGTTAAACGGTCTTTCTTGTTGCCAATCTATATTAACAACAGTATCTTTTGCTGTTGAAAAAGGTATCACGGGAATATTAAAACCTAATTGATTTGTTAACAAACTATGCGGACAACACAGCATTTCAAAAAAGTAATGCTCTATCCCCAATGAATTTAATAATGTGTGTAACATTAATACTTTACGATTAATTATATCAATGTCAACTTCGTCATTTGTTAGTGTAGAATAATAGTATTCTAAAAACTCTTTCTTTTGTTTATCAGAAACGTCGTGATTCATTCCCCATGCACCTTCAGCATTGTATGCCTTTGATTTGTTTTCAGAAGTTTCCCAATGCGATACATTTACAGTTTCAAATCTAGACAAGTCTGTAACAGAAAAGATAACAACTATGTCTTTACTATTTGTTTTAAGATATTCCAATAATACACGTTCTGATCGATAATTGCTTCCTCCCCGAGCTGCTAAATTAACACTAGATTTGAAGTCGGCTAAAACTTCTAATTTTTTGACCCAACTACGCTCGTGGCAAGTAATTGGATCGTAATCTCCCATGTATTCTCCAAAGGTATGGCTACATCCAAGTCCTACTAATGTTTTATCACTGAACATCCTTGAAAATGTCTTTCATCTCGGGGAATGTTTCATAGAAATTAGTACCACGTTGTTTGTCCAGCAACTCCAAGTATTCTTTCATCTCGGGCAAACGATTGCTCCAATCTTCGCTTTTAGCAAACTTCACCATGCCACGAAGTCTGTCTATACCGTAGTCTGCGTTCAGCCACTGTTCTTCTGTGACTTTACCTTTGTGCCACTCAGGTACACCTTTTTGCCAGTTAGCTTTCCACCACGGGATAAACTCTTCGTACTTACGTTCAATCTCATCTTTAAACCATGCTGGCAATATTTTAACATTTAAATGCGGTGGATGGTAAACAAAATGATAGTTAATACCGCCTGCGCCAAACGGCCACATATTGATTTTCTTAAAGCCGTGTTCTAGTTTCCACTTCAGAAACTCAGGAATATAATAAATGTTCAATGCTTGCACAGCACAGGCAATTGAAACTTCTACGTTATTTCCGGTTTCGTTGTCTAACTGCCTAAATGCTTCTAAGTTTCTTTCCCACTTACTGGGATAGCGTATATAATCATTACGGTCTTCAATGGCATCGACACTGTAGTGATAACGAACTAGTTTAAAATGACTCCATAATTCAAACAAATCTTCGCGCCACTCGACACCATTGCTGTTGTAACGTATTTCCATGTCTTTGGCGTAGCCGCGCTTGATGCATTCTTCTAGAATAGCATAATGTTCTTCGATGATCAGTGGTTCGCCGCCAGCAAAGTAAAGCTGTTTCATGTTAGGGATCTGTTCCCATAGCTGTTCCCAGAATTGAGGATTACTCTTATGCCAATTGTAACTGGCGCCGTTTTCCTTGCCCTTGTTGCCCCATTGCATTGTATCTTTGAGAGTTTCATTTTTAATCTCTGGATACATTTTATTCCATTCGGGGACCCATAAGCTACTATCATGCGGACTGCACATTACACATGCCAAATTACATTTAGTACCAAAGCGCATGTCAATATAAGCAATGTGTGGAGGAACGCTGCCATCTTCCTGTGTGTCGGCTAATAGCTTGTCGAGGTCGACACGTTCGCTCCAATATTTGGTTTCCCATTCACGTTTGGATTTATGTCCTTCGCGTTCTTCTTTATAACACTTAGTACAACTTGCAGGTTCTTCACCTGCCAGCATTTTAAGCCTAGTGTTCTTCATGTAGTCATTGTTCCAACTACTGAGGAAATCTGTGTGGTTCAAATTAGCTGGCTTGCCATCGGCATTTTTAAGAATGCCAACTTCTCCTCCATGTACTTTATCATTGGTTGCCCCAACACTACTGGCGTTGGCTGTACAGCACACACGCATGTGGCCATTTGGTCTTGTACTTAAATGCACCCATGGTAGGATACAAAATGTTTTACTTATTTTTTTAGTCATAGTAGTATTTAATCATATAATTTTAAATATTCATATATTATTTTTATCTGCTCTATTTAATGCACTATCTGGGCTGTCAGCGCCGCATACTTTTAAACAAGTCTTAAATGGCAGATCTGTTGCCCAACTATTCTCTACTACTTGATATGCTGTTTCTATTTCTTCTTTTGAATGTGTAATAAATGCTTGATCAAACTTATCACCCATGAATTCTTTTAATGCTTCATATCGATTCTTGTCAGTGACCAACCAACAACAAGGTGTTACTAGTCCTGTAAACTCTATGAAAGCTCCAGGGAAACTTTTACAATAAGGATTTATTTTTGTAGTCATTGAATTCTTCTTCTATTTCATTAAAGGGTTTTGTTGTTGCCAACCAATCGTTTCCATTGCCTTCTTCTACTAAACTATGCTGTAAGAAGAAGAAATCAAAGTCCATAACTTTACTTAGTGCATAGCTAGTTTTTAATGTGTCTTGATTATAGGAAAATACTAAATGCTTCCAACCTATTTTAGGACCATTGCCAGTTGCTTTCTTGTAAGCTATACAAGTTTTGGCCGCATTTTCTACATCATCCCACTTGGCATTGATTCTATATTTGTTAAAGTTTTCAGGCGTACCATCAATACTGAATATCAAATAATCGTGCTCATTCATTACAGACATCAAAGATTCCCACCACTCAGTACTTTTACCGCTGCCATTTGTATGAATCATAATCTCTAATATTGGATTATTTTCTTTTAAGACTCTCATCAATTCTACTAGGTCTTTTGAATAAATTGGATCTCCCCAATTGCCGCAAAATAATATTCTTTCTGGCTGTGCTTCTAACAAGAACTTTTTAAAGTATTCTGTGTCTAAATCAAACATATTTTGAATATATCTACCGCCTAGACTAGTTCTTGCACATTCGGGACAAAGCAATCTACATCTATTTGTTAAACCTACGTGTAAATTTTTAAAATTAAACATATCAAAGCACCTTATAATTTCCAATTGGAAGTTTTTCTAATTTCTTAACACTACATACTTCTGTACATCTGTGTATTCTAGTGCCTTTTTCTAATCCGTGTATAGTAGAATCCCAACTTTCTAGTAAATCGCTTGTGTAAAATTCATGATTTAATATCTCTCCTATGCTGTGCTTGCTTATATCATTCCACGATTCATCGCCATAAGCATCAAATAAACGCTGTTCTAATATCTCTGCTTTTCCGTTTTCAGTTTGAAAAAAGCCATTGTTTAAAAAACAACACGGCCAAAGTTTACTATCAAAACTGATAAAATACATTTTATAAGTTTGGTTGTTACATTTAATGTCATCTTTTAACGAAGATTCTAAACGCTTGTTAATATCACTGACATTAATTTTGTAACTTAAATTAGACTGTTTATTTTTTAATTTTGTATTTTGAATAGATTCTAATCCCTGTGATGTCACTTGACTTCTGTCATGTCTGCTTACAAATTCGTAAAATCCCATGTCAACACTCAACGACTTGGCTGTCATTAATTGATGCTCATTCCATGGAAATATTAAATATTGCCAACTTGCTCGGCCGCCTTCTTGAATAAATGCTCTTGCGTTTTCCATTATCTTAGACCATGTTGTATTTTGTCTATATAGATGATTGGTATCTTCTAAGCCATCTACACTAAATTTAACTGTATGTTGGCGATGTTTTTTCAGTACTTGTGCTAGTTGTTTCCAATATACTACGTTACGCAAACTAGCATTTGTGTGTAGCATAATATTATAACTACCAACTGTACTGGCAAAATCTAAAAATTCTAATAATTCTGGGTGCATTAACGGATCATCTATAGTACCGCAGAATTCTAATTCATCTACAGTAGAAAATTCCGGCGACAATAATATCTTTTTAAAGATTTCAAATTTAATATATTGTTTGTCTGGTATTTGAAACTTTTTATTATTAAATGTATTAGAATCCGTACGAACACAACCTAAGCACAATGCATTGCACATGCTACTAAGTTCAAATTGTAGTTTACTGGGTGTTAATAAATAATTTTTCATTTTTTATCTTGGGTATCAACACATCATTGGTACATGTACAGTATTTAATTTTACATATTTCGGGTGTCATTTCTGGTAATCCTTTGAAGTCTACAATGTGTCCGATCACTTTGGCTTGGTTACATGCACTTTTTCTAATATTTCCATAAGGATCTATCAGAATATGATTTATACCCATTGTACATTCCCAGCCCAAAAATGTATTCTTTAAATTGTTAACGTATTCAACTTCGTCTAAATGTTCTACTTGACCATTGTCGTATTCTATAAAGTTTTGTCCATAGTGATTATTTTCTGGAGGGGGGAATCCTGTTCCTCTAATTCCTAGACCGCTGTTAGCTTCTAGCCAAGCTAACTGTTCTGCGCTGTATTCATAACTAGCATCACTTTCGTGACTTTCACGTTTAAACACTCTGCTAGGTTCTAGAGTAATATCTTTAAATGTTTTAAATCTTTCAAATGCGGTCTGTGATTTATCCCAAAATGGGGGATACATCAGCGTGAACACCCCTACATTTGTTTGTGTGCCAATGTATTCAACTTTTTCAAATATGCTGTCATCGACAGTTTCAGGATGATAGCTTATTGTTACTTTGTATATTTTGTGAGCATAGTCTTTCCACCAATCAAGGCTTCTGCTGCCGTTTGTATTAACATATAGACACCAACCCTTTTCATTACAAAACTCAATGATTGTTTCTAGACTGGGGCTGATAGTGGGTTCACCTCCGTTTAAGAAAATATGTACACTGCGTCCTTGTAATTGCTCTGCTAGTTTAACCATGAAGGCTTTCATGATAGCAGGATCTTTTTGCTTGCTTTTTAGCACATTCACGCCACGATGTAAGTTAGGGTGACAATAACTACAGTGATATGTGCATAAGCTGTTCAATGTCCAGTCTATGACAAAACGTTGAACATCATTATATATTTTAACGGGATTCATTGTCAAACCATTCTATGTATTCTGGAAAAATTGTTCTCCAGTTTGTATTCCTAATTGAGTCAATGTTTGTTATTGTTTTTCTAAACACTTGTGCATTTGATTTATCATCAGAGATATTAGTTTTTAATTTTTTATACCACTGGTCAGAAAATCTATGACTCAGATTATTTGACTTAATATATTCCTCTAGCTTAGTTAGCTCTGGTAAGAAACTATGATCTAATATCTCTGTTCTAAAAAACTTTTGATGTGGATAATTGTAACTAAACCCTGCGTTGTAGGATGAAAAGAATTTAACAAAGTCAACTATATTTACTATACTAAAAGGATTTACTGTTAGTCTAATGTCATGATAATCTGCTTTTGCATTGTGTATATTAAAATTATTAACAAAATTTGACCAAACTAATCCGCCTCTAACGTATTCAGCACGTTCTTCTAAGTTTTCTATACTAGTAGTTATTAGTAATTTAAGATTGTGTTTGGATTTTAATTCTTTTATAATTTCATAAAAATGAAGTAAATTGTTCACATCGACATTTGTATTTGTTGATATTGATATTTGCACTGATCTATCTTTGTCTTTTTTGCAGAACATATGTAACATTAATTTAATGTTTTCATTAAAATTGTCAACAATAAACGGTTCGCCACCTGTGAGGCCAAATTCTAACATCTTTACTGACTCTGGAATAGAATCAACAAATTGTATTACCTGTTCAAAATTTATTACTGGATCTATTTTTTCTTTAACCCAGGAAAATATTTCTCCCGTGTCATGTTTAACCCAACTTCCATATCTAGCTATAGAACTACTCAGTGTGTGTGTGCAATAGTAACAAGTTTGATTGCATAATGAACTTGTTTGTAAATTTAATCTGACTATGTCTAAGGGTATTTGGCGACTTGTTCTCCAGCTGGCTTTGCCCACATCTTCTAATTCCCAACAATCTTTACATCTAGTAGTTTTAATTCCCTGTGATAATTCTGTTCTAGCTTTGATTGTTTCAGTGTTGTTACTAAAATAGTTAAAGCCTAATTTTTTTACTTCATTGATGTTTAACGGTATACTTTCAAATTTGCAACAATGACTCATTGCCCCGTTGATTAAATTTATATCGTAAGAGTTATACAGCTCGTTGCATTTAATCGCGGCCATATTCATTTAAATTGTTCACTAAACATATCATATTTAGTGCCGCATGTCTTGGCACATACTGCTAACTTACCTTCGGCACAACTAGGCTTATTCCATGACTCTGGAATTACTTCTTGAATAAATTTACCATTAATTACATCATTTAACTCATACTTACGCAAATCTAAACTGTCTAGTCCTGCTTTATCAATAGCGTCCCATATTTGGCCGCCACGTTCTTTCCAGTACCATACATACATTTGGCCCGCAGTCCAACAACATGGTTGTAAATATCCTTCTGCTGTAATATAAATGCTTTTCTCTTCTGCGACTTTGCATTTGATTTCCACAGAGTCCCAATACTTTTCCATGTCTTTTTTCTTAGCAGGATCTAAATTAAATTTTTGTTGTCCTATCTTGCCTTCTAATTCGGCAACTGTAGTCATGAAATCAATTTTAACTTTGCCTTTATCTTTACTTAGGCTTTCTAATTGTTTTAATGCAGAGTTTTGATATTCTGGATTAGTGGGCATACTTAACATTTGCGTAGTTCCACCTTTACGATTTCCGGCCTGATGATTTGCCTTAACTACACCTTTAGTATTACTAAAAAATCTATTAGACTTTTTAATATTAAACTTTTCAAAACCCATGCTTTCTGCCAATGCTCTAGCTTCTTCTACTTGATGTTCGTTGTGACCAAATACAATATAGTCCCATCGAGCTCTGCCGCCTGCGGCAATAAATGCTCGAGCATTTTCCATAATCTTTTTCCATACTGTGCCTTGACGATATAAGTGATTTGTATCTTCTAGTCCATCTACACTGAATACTACATAGTGGCTCTTGCCCATGGCAGCTGGCAGTCTGCTCCACCATTCAGGAGTTTTAGCACTAGCATTTGTATGAAAGCTAAGTTGCATTTTGGCATTGTGACTACGAATATATTCAAATATTTCTAATGTGTCGTTGGCACTAATCGGATCACCATAGTTACCGCACATATACAAACGTTTTAATTGTTTGATAAAATTTGGCTTGAGAATTGTTCGAACATCATCCAGACTCAATTCGGCATTGTGTAACTGAGGATTTACTTCACCGCCATTGATGTTGCGGGCACATTGCGGACAGCTTGCATTGCACTTTTCAGTAACTTCTAAATGAACTGTAGTAATTTCATCTGCTTGATACATTATTTTATACCAAATATCATAAATCTACTATAACTATCAAAGTTAAGTTCGCCTCGATAGAATGTTTTAGACACTGGGTACTTTCTTAAAAACTCGCCTAGATGAGCAGAGTTGTTAATATGATCGGGCTCATTCATATTGTTACTTTGTACTAATACTATTGTGCCTGGTTTAATTTTATCATACCATTCCATTGGCATGTGCTCTGCACTAGTGTTAATAATTAAATCGAAGTCTTGTATTCTTTCTTTAATTAAAATATTATTATTGCTGTCAAATGAATTCAAAATATCTTTATTATCGATTAACACATTAGGATTAAAAACATATGCTGTTTTGTTTATACTACTGTCTATGTCTATTGAAAATAGATTATTAATTTTAATGTTTTTAAAGAACAACGTATGATGCGTTGTCCAACCGCCAATTAGCAAGGTGTTGTCGAACTTATTATAGAATTTAGATATCGTTTCTCCTATCCAAATTTTACTCAATACTTGAGTCCTACTAAAGATAGAAGATAGTAATGCTTCTTCTCCGGCTATGTATAAATTTAATAGTTTTGCACAAAATTCATCGTTGGGAAAGGCCATTGACAATAACTGAACTGTAGTTTCAATGTTTAAATTTTTGTTAACACCAATACTAGTGTATGTGTTTAATCTATTTGATCTGTGTTCTTCTGGTAAATTTTCAAAATCAAATTTAAGTACTTCTTTCAGTACCCATGGGAAATTTCCCGTTTCGTTGTGTTGAAGATCTATTAGATGTCTAATAAAACTTTCTTTTAATTTAGTACCGATAAAATTAAAATACTTTTCTAAACCATAAATTATTTGCTTACTCATTTATACCACACCATTCTTTAAATTTATTTTCTAACCACGCAAAGTCATTTACTAAAGTGAAATCTGCGTTTTTTAATTTTGTGTATTCGATTCCCAGTCTTGCGCCTTGTATAGCAAAATATCCATACTGTGTTTCCAATCCGGCTTCTGTCCACATTGTTAATCTTTCTTGGCTTTCCTGATCATTATTATTTTTGTTAATACCTGTACTTAATTTAACTGCTTCTCTAAATGCTGTTCGCCATGTCGCATAAGGAGTATAATTAAATCTATGTTCTGTTGCTAGTATGTTTAGTTTAATATAACTATCAGCAAGTGTAGTTGTCATATCAGGACGATCTAAACGTTCTGCACTAAAGCAATCTTTACTGAATAGTTTGATGCCTCCATGTCCGTAGATCAATCCGTTAATAGGATTCTTACTGCGAAATACTGCTACACTCTTTGGCTTTAGTTCTATTTGTTTGTCAAAGTTAAAACTATCTACTACCCACGAATCTGCATCAACTACATAGAATCTGTCACCTTCACAAAGGCTGGCTATGTGTTTGTGACTTTCAAATATATTACCCACAGCAGCCACTGCAACTGCATCTTTAGTTTTTGTTTGCAATCTCTGCCAATTCTCATTGAGATTAGCTTCGTCTGTGTATAAAAAGTAAACAGGTATCATTTTAATATTTCGGAAGAGTGAACCCATACATTGGCAAAGCACTTTGATTTAATAGCGCAGGCCATCCTACTCCTTTACCCGGACTGATATGTACATGTTTAAACCATATGCTTTGATTAGCATCTAACTCGACTAAGGGTAATGACAAGTTAGCTACTAATTCAGTCATTAAATTATGACTGTGATCATTTAGGAATTCTCCCCGCTTGGTATGTTCGTACTGTTCTTTCCAAAATGAATCAAACCATTCGTAGTCAGAAATTACAGTATGGTCAAAGTTTTCAACGTATAACAAGTATGCCGCTAAACGTGCTCCGTAAATAACCCAGTCTCCGTTTTCAACATCGCGACCCACTGTCATCCATATTAACCACCGTGCAAAGTTTGCAGGATACATTTTATGTTTAAAATCAATGATAGGAACTTTCTTACCTTGATCGAGACCCATTTTAACACCTTCTCGAAATCCAGCTCTGAATGCTTGTTTAGCACTGGCATTATTCATAACAATACCATATGTGTTATTCATTTGTTTATATTGTTCAGGATTCCAACAAAAATCTACATTGTGTGTGTCGTCGCCTTCGTCGGCGGCTTCGTGACTTTTCATATTTAAAACATGTTCAGAATACCATAATTTAACACCGCCATTGCCATAGACTAAGCCATTGACAATGTTAC
>Ga0208133_1000140_pt1 | contig 28325 bp, 52 predicted proteins | sample ColrivemetaGS535_FD_187595 | JGI IMG/M metagenome (GOLD analysis project Ga0208133, IMG submission 187595) | Estuarine microbial communities from the Columbia River estuary, USA - metaG S.535 (SPAdes) (version 2) | ecosystem: Environmental > Aquatic > Marine > Intertidal zone > Estuary | place... | reverse complement strand
GGTGCATCTACTTGACGATCATAATTTGCTTCAATAATCAAGTCACGTACATCTTCTACGAAGTACTCATCGACATGACCTCTTTCTAGTAACGATTGTAATTTTACTTTTAACTCTTTTGACGTGTTGAACATAACCTTTATTTTTATTTATTATTACGTCGTAAATATACGAACAATATCTCGGGTAGCCAACCTAGCCTAGCCAAGCCTTAACAAGATGGCACATAAAATACATCGTTATTATTACCAGTGTTGGTGTTTGTATGTATTTTTCGATGTGTGTTATTAACTTTTCCATACCTTTATTTATTTTATACGTAAATATACGAACGGATACTGGCCCAACCACGTTATCTGCGTATCGTTTTGTGAACCGTGGCGTGTTCATATATACTTTTAAAGTTTTTTAAGAAAACGTGGCGTGCACGCAATAAGGGTTAGTGCAACCCGAACCTCACCTCACATAACGCGCTATATTTAAATCATATACTATACGAAAAACCACACGATATCAACGTTAATGCGATGTATTTGGTACCCACTCGCCGTGGTTGAACCCACGTGTAACAAGTATGTAGTTATATTCTTAGCCCACGCCATATTTCCAGCTCACTACGTCAGGTAAACACAGACACTTGCGTATAAACATGTGTATTTAGGTGTTGTATGTGTCGTGTTTGGTGTGTTTGGTGGCGTGTTGTGTTGCTGTGAAGGTATATACGGAATATCCGTATTATGATTTGTGATAAAAAAACCTTTCGTTTGGTGATGTGTTTATCGTTATTATATCTACTGGAATATTATTATACCACCTCCTCATCGTATACCACCTTATTATCTTAGAATAAATCTTTTACCACCTTATTATTGCTTAGTCTAGCTATTTTGTTTTGCATATAATAATCTCTTGAGTAGTTGAGTTTATCTTCCTTATGTGCTTTGTAGTATTCCTTTGAGTAAACCTTGTTGTATGTATTTGGTTTTTTGGATGTTGTTTTAGGCTTTTTAAATAACGTAACAATAAACGTTAAAACCTTTTTGATAATACTCATAACCCTTTATTTACTATACGTTGGTTCCCATATCTTTTAATGCTCTACCTTTACGTTGTGTGTATGATTCTTTATCGTCTTGGAACTGTTTATCCATTACTTGTATTTCATCGCTTGCATCTAGATCGATCTTAACATCTACGTTCCCGTATTTACTCATAACACCATCCTTCCAACGTTTTAAATCCTTATCGTTGTGTAGTTTAGAAGAACTATCGTCATTGTTTTGAGCGTCGAACCCAAACATAGGTTTTTTACCTAACAAGTCGAACGATAAATCTTTGATCTTGATAGTTTGTTTGTCTATTGACGTAGTATATTCTTCGTCTAAACGATATGATGGAACATCTAAAGATAAGTGGTCCGCGATCGCTATAATAAACTTATCCATCTCATCGTCCGATAGTTTTGGGTATATCTTAGAACGTAAGAACTCGATTACTTTTGTGGATGCGTCCAACCCATTTAGGGATTGTTCACGTAACGTATCCTTCCACTCTAGTACATTAAAATCACTTTTCATAGTATGTATTTTATTATAAATATTATTTAGGGTCTTGAATCGATTTTATATCCCATATAAATGGTAATCTATTTCGCTGATATTCTCTCATACTATAATCTATATCGTTCGTTGTTATCTCTATATTTTCACCCTTACCATCATGACCTTCGAATGGGCTACAAGGTGTAATATTTACCTTATATGTTCTAGTTTCTTTGTTTAATAGTGCTTGTGCTTTTTTATCTAACTTCTTCATATGATTTCGTATTGAGCGTCTTGTATTTTTTCAACTATTAATAGTTTTTGTTCGGCTTGGACAACATGATTACCACCATACCACTTAACTAGATGTCCTAGTTTAACCTTATCGATTACGTTTTTGTCATCTACACATATGTGTCTACCCATAACGTATTTTATAGTGTATAACTCATCACCCTGAACTATTATATTACTATTGGGTTTTGTAAGTGTATTCATTTACACAATATTTTTACTTAAAATAAGGGGTGACTCGTCTTTATTTACTCGAATCGTATAGAACGAATCGTGTTCTACTATTAGTAATGTTTTGTCTTTGTATGATTTATATTTACTATACACATACTCTTTTACTTGTTCCATATTATCTTAGTTTATTAATATATTTTTTTAATCTATCTTTTGGTTCCCAGTTTAATATTTCGAGTGCATCATCGTTTACACGTATAGTCTCTTTGTAGTTACCAGGTTGATTGGGGATATGTTCTTTTTGTATGTTCGGATATCGTTCTTTAAACATACTATATAGATCGTTTATGCTATGATTTACACCTGTACCTAACTCCCAAGCATCAGTGTGTGTTAGTTTAGATTCTCCGATCATAATAAGGGCATCTACTAAATCCCCAACGTGTGTAAAGTCCCTACGTTGTTCCCCATCACCTACTATTTTAATCGTTTGATTGGTGTTTATTAAATGGCGCCAAATACCTATTACGTTACCTGTAACTGGATCTAACGATTCACCTTCACCATATATGTTATAGAATCTACATACACTAACATCAACATCATAACACTCTCGATACATAAAACATAAATCCTCACCTAGCGCCTTTGAAGTGCTGTAAGGACTGTCATATATGTTTTGGTGTTTAGAACTAGATCCAGCGTATACAACACGACACTTATGTTTACGTGCGTATTCTAATACCGCAAGTGTACCGTTTACGTTTGATTCTACTGAACCAACTGGGTCTTCAAACGATGGTTGTACTCTACTTTGTCCTGCTAAGTGATATATTACATCTACTTTGCTTGGATGTAGTTTACCTATATCTTGTACATCACCTCCATAATAAACACAACTTGGATGTAAATCCTGTGGTTCACTATTGGTAAAGTTGTCTATAAGGTAGGGTACTTTACCTTGGTCTACTAACACTTGTACTAAGTTCTTACCTATAAAACCTGTTCCACCTGTTACGATTATCATACTATTTGTTTTTTGATTCTAATAACCAACTACTTGATTGTATTTTATCTCCTAAACCATCTATTAATCTAATACCCATCTCTTTACATACTTTTACTTCAGGTATGGTATCATTATTTTGATCCCCACCATTAGCAAATTGTAACGAATATTCGTTAGAGAAGAATGTGCTTAATGCTTTTAAAGTAGCGCATTGTGTCTTGTCTGTGTCTATAGATAAGAATGCTTTGTCAACTATTTTAAGTGCTCTTATAATCTCTAAACGTTCATTTTCATCCATAAACTCTTTTGAACCTTTAAGTTTACGTTGATGGTCATTATTAACTATAACCCAAACTTCACTACCCTTAAGTCTTGCTTGGTGGAAAAGTTCTAAGTGTCCCTTATGTAGTGGGTTAAAATAACCACTTAATATTGTTGCTATCATATCGTTTCCGCTATTGCTTGTTTATATTTTGTTGTACTCCACTTATGTGATCTATCTATCCACTTAATTGGTATACCTAAATCATCACCTGTAAATCGTTTACCCATATAATCCTCACCTAATACTCTGATATCTGGATTTAGTGATTTTATTAGTTGTAATAACTCCTGTTCAGTATTATATGTCATAAAAAAACAACAATCTAAGAATGGAGAAATCATATCTATACGTTCATCTATACTTAATATTGGTTTTATTTTTTCTGGTCGTTCAATTGTTGGGTCTTCATGTAATAGTATAAATTGATATTCACATACGTTGTTAAACTCCTTAAATAACTTTACATATCCAGGATGTATTATATCAAAATTCCCTGCTAATATACCTATTGTTGGTTTTGTTTCCATATTATTAGTTAAAATAGTGTATTGTCCATGCTGCTAATCCATTTATTTGTAATACTACTAGGTTCCATTGTTTTCGTGATGCAGTTTGTATTGTAATTAGAGCAAAACCTAACACATATAACATAGGTTCAAGTGTCCAATGTGCTGTCATCAAAAACCCAGCACCCATATACCCTAACCTTGAAGCAAACTTTTGATAGGATGTTAGTTTATTGGTGTATGATAAATATTTTATTATTCTGTTTTTAAACTCTGTCATAATCATCTTCATAACGTTCTATGTCACTTTCATCAAATATGCCCCTATCACTATGTTGGACCTCTATAAAAATCATATTCATATTGTTCTGGACAGTATTGATGTTTCTTATTCTATGTTTAGCTCCTTGTGGTATGTATAGAGTATCTTTACTCTTTATTACACCATCCCTACCATCTAAAGTATACCCTGCCATACCCTGTATTACAGTCCAAGTCTCAGATCTATGTTCGTGAGATTGATACGATAGTTGTTGTCCTGGTTTCACAGTTATCCTTTTAACTTTTACATTAGTATCATCTAATAATACTTCGTAATAACCCCATGGTCTATGTTCTTTCATATGTCTTAATATACAATCTTTATTTGACTAATCCTAATTACTTAATGGTGCTTTAATAGCTGGGTGGTGTTTATAATCTACTAATTCTATATCAAAATCACCTCTATAGATATCGTATGCTTTTAATTTAACATTTGGAAGTTTATAAGGTTTACGTTGGATTTGTTCTGCTGCTTGGTTGAGGTGATTTTTATATAAATGTACATCACCAAAGTTTCCTATTAATTCTCCAGGTTCAAGTTTAGTTTCTTTACATAGTAATAACAATAATAAACCATAACTACTAATATTAAATGGTACACCTAAGAATAAATCAGCGCTACGTTGATTCCACATTAAAGATAACTTACCATCGTTTACATAACACTGAAATGAATAATGACATGGAGGTAGGGTCATTTTATCTAACTGTTCTACATTCCAACTATCAACTAAATGTCTTCTACTGTCTGGATTATTAATAATACCTGTAATAAGATTCTCTAACTGATCTACTCCATTTATATTTCTCCATTGTTTCCCATATACTGGTCCTAATTCACCCCAGGTATGAGCAAAGTCATTATCAGTTTTTATTCTATTAATATATTCTTCTTGGGTATAATCCTCCATTTCTAACATATAAGCACATGCTCTTTGATAATCCTTATATGCATCTCCATTCCAGATATTACAATTATTATCAACTAAATACTTAATGTTAGTATCTCCTTTTAGAAACCATTTTAATTCAGTAACCATTGTTTTGAACGCTACCTTCTTAGTGGTTAATATTGGGAAACCATCTGACATATCATGTCTAATACTTTCACCAAATATAGATACAGTACCTGTTCCTGTTCTATCTTCTTTATTTGATCCTTTTTCTATAACTTTCCTTAAAAGTTCTTGGTATTGTTTATCAAGTTTATTCATAAAATTTATGTTCCAAATTGTCGTTTAGATTCCTTATACTCATACCCCGCAAATATATTTTTTACTGCTGTTGATTTATTTACTCGTTTATTCATACCAAACAAATAAACGGGACCGTCATATTCTACTTCGTTAATACGCCTTTTACCTGTCCATGATCTAAACTGACGTGATGTAACTCGATACCAATCCTTTTTTATTGGTAAAAATACTTCTAAGTTAGATGCTGTTTGAAAGTCATAACGCATCTTCTCTGTGTTGCCTGTTTTTTCACTCATATTAGTTGAAATCAAATAAAATAGTTATACAACCTAAATAGATTAATACTGAGTTATAATCTACTTCCTCATTTGCTTGGATTAAATCATACCCAATACTAAACCCTTGATGTGGCCATCTAAAGTTAATGGATATTTCCCAAAAATTGTCGTCGTCAAAGTTTAGTTTATTCATAACTTAATTGATCTAAGTTATTATTTTCTATCATAACCCAAAATCGCATTTTCCATTTAGCGACTGTATGGCCTTCAACCATAAGATCGTTATCACACGGCTCATCGTCTAAGAAACTTTTGCCGTTCATAGTAGCAACAACAATACCCATGTCTAGGTAGTCACGTGCTTCCTTTAACTTACCCTTCTTAATGTATTGTTTTGCTTTATTGTGGTAAAATGCTAATTTATTCTTTATTTCCATAACCTGTTTTTTTTTACTTTTTTAATAACCTTTTTAATAACTCCCAAACTAATACTATAGTTAAAATCTCTTGCCAACCCATATTATCATCTTATTACGTTGTAAATATTGGCTGCTCCAAATAATACCATTACTAATATAAATCCTACCATTAGTCCTCTATTAAAGTTGTTGGTTTTTTTGGTTTTGGTTGAGATGTTAAATCCCAATCATTATTAGAATTGTTTTCTTCTAAATTATCGTCTATCATTACTTTTTCGTTTAGGTGATTTAGCAGCTGGTTTTGGTGCTGATTTAATCGTTAATAACCATTCTTTTAATTGTGTGTAACGTTGTTTATTAGATGTATTGCCCATAACTTATTATTGATTTTGTGGTTTACCTTTTGATGATGTGTCTACGATGTGTTTTTTAGTTGACCTAAAGATTGGAACACCAAATAACTTGATTGTGTGATCGTAATCTTCAAACGTTTTACCTTCGTAGGTATCTTCTTTACTACTTGTCTTAAAACCGATTTTGTCCATGTATTTTATTTATTTAATATTATACGTAAATATACGAAAAAAAAATGGCGAAACCAAATGTTTCGCCATATTTCTTATTGATAATCTTTTAGAAATCGTTCGAAGTGTTCTTTGAGTCCTTCGTCTATGAAGTCATCAGCACTTTTACCATCTTTTTTCATCTGAGCTATCATAGCATCAGTATCTTCATCAGCATCATAAGCATCTCCTTCATCCATTCTGGAATCAAAGTAGTTAGCAAACTCTTGTACCCAATCACTTGTGTATGTATCGTCTAACTTAAACTCATCTTGAGCAGCTTGGTAATCATCACTTTTTAGATAATCTTCGATTTGTTCTTCTTTATATCTACCATCTAAAATAGTTTTAAAGAAACCAAACTCAGTTTCATCTACACTTGATTCAGCTACTGATAGTCTTGATCCAGTATTGATTGCTCCTCGTTCTGCACTTTGGAACTTATTAACTCTAGCTTCTAAATCCTCAACACTTATACCTAATCTTTTAGCTAGATCTTCTAGTGTTTTTGATTCATCTAATGTTTTATCATCTGAAAATGAGTTCATACTTCTACTATGTTTATCCAAACATATAGCTAAATAATCTAAAACATCCTCCTTATCGAACTCATCTCCAGATTCAACCATATCATCATATAAATCCTCAAAAGCAAATAAAAATTTTCTTTTTAACCCATTGTGGATTACACCATCAATACGATCATACACTTCACTATCCATTTGATAGTTTTCTTCCATTGACTTTTCTTTAGCCATCATAGCTTTAATCTTAGCTATTTTATCACCTTCTGGGTGTTTTTCTAATCTATCAGCTTCCTTTGCGTCCGCAAATTCTTTATCTGACATACCTTCAGGTAGTAGATCTTTTAGGTTATACTTGCTCATTATTTTTTAGATTTTGGTTTACGTCCTCTTCTTGGTTTACCTTTTACTGCTTTTGCTACATCACCAACTTGATCTAAAGTATCTGCTGCTGCATCTACTACGTCTTTGATTTCTGCTTTAACGTTTTTAGCTCTACGTTTAGTTTCTTTAACTCCAGCTTTAAGATCTTTTTCAATGTCTTTAGCTGTTAGTTTAGCATCTTTAAGATCGATGTCTCCATCTCCATCTTTGTCTTTTAATTGAGTGATGTAATACACAATCGCTCCAATAATAATAACTAATAAAATAATACCTAAAATCTTCATTTGTTTTGTTTAAGTTTAATGTTTATAATAAATATGTGGTTTCTATTCAATATTATATTTTTTACACCATTTTTCGTGGAATATACTACCTACTCCAACGTTTTTAATAACTGCTTTAGCAGGTATACCTGGTATAACATAATTGCAATCAATCAAATCATCAATGGTTCTATTTTTGATCGTTTTGATTTTAATTTTAGCGTTTGCTCTATCTGATGTTGCAAACACTATTGTGATTGGTACTCTTGGGTAACTTGATTCTCTAGCCATAACTTTTATTTTAATATTATACCTAAATATACGATGAGTATCTTGGGTAGCCAAATATTATTACATAGTTCTTTTATCACCATGTGGTACTTTACGTTTAACGTGTCCCCAAGCTAACCCTCCTGTTATTTTATTATTGATTGTTATCCAATCATCTTGTAGTTCCGCTTCCTTTAATTGATCTAAGAACCACCATTCATCTTGAATACCTTCACCTTTATAAGTGATTAAGTACTCTGTTCCTTTAAAGTTGTATATTGGTTGTTTACTCATATTATTCTAACGATTTTATATGTTTACATCTTCTATCAAACGCTCTCCAACTCCCAGGACAGTTACACGTTAGTGTAACCTCACCACTTGGTTTAGTAATACGTTTAGCAACATATACTTTGTTGGATGATGATGAACTAAACTCAAACTTTTCAGTCTCAGTCACTTTAACAACTGGGGGTATATGTTTACAATCTGCTAGTGTAGTATAGTGATTAACCTTAACCCAACCAGGCATCATATACCTTTGACCGTTTAGTGTAGTTAACATAGGTGGTAATAGATTATGATGTTCGTATTGAAATCTACTTACAGATATATTATCCATAGAGCCTGGTAACTTCAGTGCTCCTTCAGCATATGTAATACGTGTTTTACCTCGATACTTTACTTTGTATAATGCCATAACTTTTATTTTTCTAGTATTACCTTCCCATGTGCAAAACTTTCAGTGATTTTTTTAACTTCAACTAATTTAGAATCTTCATTTCTCAATACAACTGGAAATTCATCATTTATTCCTTCTAATACTTTTATTAAATCTTTTACTTTCATGACCTTTATTATTTTAATATTATACGTAAATATACGAAGGATATCTAGCGTAGCCAAATATCCCTCATATTATCTTTAGTGTAGTTGTGGTTTGTTTTATTAAAGATGAAATTCGTAAATTAATGAATTTTGACCATCTTCAGGATCATACCCAGCATTTAGGAAGGCTTCGTAAGTTTCCGCACCATAGTCATTATTCCTAACTTTATCTTGTACTTCTTCCCATGTGTCTCCAAACCCCACACCATCTTTTAATTCATTTATACGGTCTTCAGTAAGTGGTACGACTATATAACGTGTTGATTCATCGATTTCCACAACATTCAAATGTTCTGATTCTCCGTTTATGAGTTTTTTAAATGTTACTAATTCTTTCATTTGTTTTTAGTTTATCACTTATAAATATACAAATGTTTTACGCTTCACCAAAGACCTTGCGTTTATAGTTATTTTCTCTGGCTAGTTGTAAATCTAAACTTAAAGCTGAGCATAATTGGTTTAATTCTGCTCTATCCAAATCCTCATGCATTAACACTTCATCAGCCATAGCATTGAATATCTCCAACACAACCATTTCTTCGTTATTTTCCATATTGTATAATATACGATTTTAGTTTAGTAAAGCCAAATTGTACCCACCAAACTTAGTTAAGTATTCAGTTAATGGTGTTCCTAATCCATCTTGTTTATCTTTACCAGTTCTCAAAAACTTTCTAACGTTACCAGCACCTGCTAAGTGTGCTGCTGCTAGCAAACCAGATTCGGTAATAAACACACCATGCCTACGTGTATTAACGTATTTTTTGATTTGTCGTCGTAGTGTGCGTTTGTTGGATTTGAGTAGTTTTAACATAGCTGCTTCTTGTATTGAAGGAGTTGATAAAAACTTTTCATTTGATATGTGTTTGTAACCTATTTTGTTAAGAGTTTTACGTCCAAACTGATATCTGCCCATGTATCCAAATTTATTAACAATATTGTATTGATTTGAGGATTCACGTTTACCTATTTGATTTAAAAAGTTAGGTAATTCTTTCGTAACTATTTTGATTGGTGTAACTTCTGGGGGTGTAATGCAAACTTCTTTTGGTATAACTTTTATTGGAGTGTGTGTTGGTTTTGGTAAATAATTAGCAAATGCTGCTGTTACACACAATGCAACTACAATAATAATTAATCTTGAAAGCTTAATCATAAAATAAAGTGTTAGTTAGTACTAAGGTTATGCCTGACCTTCGAGTGTTTTTATGGCATTTGAGATTATAAGGCATCCCTCATAATCCTCCTCACGTTCATATATTGTAAGGAATTCTTTGAAATTAGGAATAAAGTTTACTTTTTCTATTTCAAAATCATAAATAGTGTCTTCTTCTTCAAAAAATGCTTCGATTACAGAAACAACTTCCTCGTCTGAGTTTATGTTGTTTAACATCGATTCTACAAATGAAGTAGCTAATTCATAATCTTGAGCTGCTATTAGCTCCTCAAATTGGTGAGCACTGTCAAATACTAATTGTGTTGTCATATCAAAATAAATCTAAGATATCTTTATTGATAACTTTACCCTTCAATATACGACTCTTTTCATCGTTATCCAAGATTTTTTTGGCAAGTTTATCAAGATGTTTACGTTTTTGTTTATCGTAATCTTTAACTAACTTTCTATGTTTTTTGCTACGCTTCATATTCTACTTATCAAATCGTTTGCTTCGTCTTCATCTACATCCATCAAACCTAACTCTATAAATCGTTTTTTAGTGTAATCATCTAAATCCATATCAACGTTTTCTGAAGTATTATGAGTTGATTCGATGCCTGATTCAAACTTTTGGATATCCTTGTCGTTAAACACATCTCCAACCCGCAAGTAAAAGCAATTGTAGCAGAGCATCTCAATATTATCAGCAAAGTAGTTATTAGTATTTTTATCTTTAAAATGTAATATTAAAGGTATTTTATAGTCTAATACTCTACGCTCTTCAAAACCACAGCAATTACACTTTTCAGCTAAATATCCTTCTTGTATTAACCTGTACTTTAGTTTTTCAGGATTGAATGATGCAGCCGATACTCTACCTTCGATTATATCTATTAAAGCAGGTTCTTTAGAACTATGATTTAAAAACTTAGGTATGCCTTTACCACTTTGGTTTTTATGAAGTTCAAATAGAGATTTACCTGATTCCTCATCAATATATTGTTTGGCCCAACTTTTGTAGTGTGTATAACTACATCTAGAATACCTTGCTGCTGCCCTATTCGACTTGGTGTTAGCCATAGCGGTTTCTATTACTGCGCGACTTAAGGGCTTGGCTAAAGGCATCTATTCTATTCCAAATTCAACAATATGTTCATCTTCATCTAAAGTCTGTTCGAGTGTGGGGTGGTGTTGATCGTAAGTAGACTGATTTACTATAACTGTTTCAGTCCACGTATGGTCTCCTGAACCATAAGTTACAGGCATACCTGCTTTACGTTGTACTGTGCCTCTAGCACACTCGATACAGATTTTAACGTTTGGTAGAGCTTTAACCCTTAGTGGGTTAATCTCATTATTACATCTTACACAATTCATTTTGTATTTCATTTAACTGATTTATTTCAATCAGTATATTACCTAGTTTTGATTTTCCTATTTGACCGCTGTTTTTAATAATATCCCCTATTTGTTGTAAGAATTGGAAATCTTGGTTATTAAACGTAGAGCCGTCAATGTTTATAAGTATGTCGTTTTTAGGTTTTTCATCAATAGATTTGATTTTTTCAAATAAATCGTCAATAGTATTGTCTTTTTCCTGCGCTATGTATTCATAGTAATCACAATCAACGTAAACGTTATGTGACCATGGTTCTAACGCTGTTAACAGTTGGGTATTACAGTTTTTCACTACAATAGCCATGTTGTATATAGGTGCTATTATGGGTTCCATTAACGCAGTATGTTTAACTGATGATTTCCACTTACGAATATATTCTCTAGTTGAGGTTTCCATCTGCACTTTCCATGCTTTGTGTCTTGCTTTATCTTCACTAAACGAACCTGCACCTCTACCTGTAAAGTGGTATACTAATGAATTCCAGGGTTGTATAAACTTATAACCTGCTAAAGACATTCTATTAAATATATCACTATCTTCTCTACATGAGTGCATTCTTGGATCATGCCCACCTATATTTTGGTGATCTGATTTATGCATCATCCAAGGTGCAAATATACCGTTTGTGGTTTTATCTATGTTAGCACTTTGTTCTACAAACTCACCAAATATTTTTTCGTTAAACTCTTCAGGATACATCCCAAATGCCTTTAATATTTTTTCACCCCCGTTTGGATGTAATGGTGGTTCGATTCGAGTTGATGCTACTATGGTACCTTCCTCTAAGTGGTTGTATGCTAATAAATCTGCGTTATGACCTAAGATCATATCCGCATGGAATATCATAAACACATCTGTGGTTGATTTTTCAATACAAGCATCGTATGCTCTACCAATACCATATATTGTACCATATTTTAACATAGGATTAACTATCCATGTTAGGTCATATTTGTCTTTATTTTCCTCTAACCAATCAACAGTACCATCTTCATCTTGATCCACAAATATAATGATTTCGTGGTCTGATCTAGATGCGTTATTTCTAATGCTTGGAATACAAGTTTTTAGATATCGTAGGTTACTTTTACTTGGTATACAAAATGTTATTTTTTCCATATTTTTATATTGCTGTCCAACCACCATCAACTGCTAAGTTCTGTCCCGTAATATACGAAGCTTTATCTGATAGTAAAAATGATACTGGTTGGGATATGTCTTTAGGGTTACCCATTCTACCCATAGGACATTTGTTATTATAGTTTTGAATAAATACTTTATCTTGTTTATCTAATATTCCTCCTGGGGATACACAGTTGAATCTAATACCTTGTTTACCATAATATGAGGCCATATAACGAGTTAAGTTAATAGTACCTCCTTTAATAGCACAATATGCTGCTGGAGATGTTAGGTTAGTACCCTCATATAAACTAAAATCATTACCAACTATACCATAAATCGAAGCAATATTGACAACACTACCCTTACTATCTTTTAAAAAAGGTATCATCTGTTTAGTAAACTGGTGTAAACCTCCTAATTGTAAATGTAAATTACCTGAAAACGTTGATATTCCTTCGTTTTCTACATCTAATCCAAAGTCATCTGTTCTTGGGTATGCGTTATTTACAACCCCATCAACATGAGTAATATTATTATTACTTATAAAACCACTTATACTGGTTAAATTATTAATATCGTAGTTGTCTATAATATCAAAGTTATATACTTTAGCACCCTCAGACTTTAAGTCTTCAACTATGGCTGTCCCTATTAAACCTGAACCACCTGTAACTATTATTATTTTGTCTTTTAAAATCATAAAACTATATTTAAAACTTCTATTGCACTTGTAGGGTTATTTTCATATTCCCTATTATTAACCACATGTTCTATCTGTTTAGCATAACTAACAGAAAACTCTTCACTATTAAACTCGTAATAGTACGTTTTTGATTCTTTTACTACTTCAATATAACGTTTATAATCCTTTCTAAAATAATTTAGTTTAACTGTAGCATCAAAATCATCATATCCTAAAATATAATGAGAATAATCATATGAGTCAAGTTTTAGTGTTGAAACCTTTCTATTACGTTTCATTACTTCATTTGGTTTACCAAACATATAATACATTAAATCAAACTCATGTATTAAATCCAAATTAACACCACCACCTAGTTTAGAGTTAGCACTATATGATTTAGTATAATCTTGGTTGGGTCTCCAATCTGGTAAGTAGGAACCACAATATGATGTTACTTCATTGACTTTGGATTTATCGTTATTAATATCGTTTATAAACTTATTAAACGATGGAACAAATCTTAGGTTACATGCTATGTAAATAGGATTTGTGAGGTTTAATAACTTAAACTCCTCTATTTGTTCTTTGTTTATTAGGAATGGTTTTTCAACCATTATAGGTGTTGATGTACCTAATAGTTTTTTAATATCATCTAAGTGGTTTGATGATGGGGTAGATATTATAACTAAATCGTAATCCCTATCTATACTAGTTACGTTTGTTATATTAGGATGTATAGTTGGGTTAGGTGTACTTCGTAACGCATCTATTTTAACATTATCAACAACAGATTTAAGTGCGATAATATGTTTTTGAGCTATAGAACCTAAACCTATTATTAATACTCTCATATTAAATCATCTTCGTTATAATCTTTAGTTGCTACTGTACCTATAACATCATACCATAACATAGGTGAAATACCTGTACCTGGTCTTTTAACTGTTAGATTATCAACTGTTAATATATCTCCTTTTTTAATATTATGGTTTGCTACAATACTTTTACGAGCAATATCTTTATTTTTTAACTCTGATTTAGAGGGTTGTTTTATAGTGCTACCCAATGCTTGTTCTATATTACGAATCGAACTAACCATCTGTTTTAACTCATCAGGTTCTAGAGATGCTTTATGATCAGGTCCTTCCATATTGCGATCTAAGGTAAAGTGTTTCTCAATAACACGAGCACCTAATGCTACTGCTGCTATAGGTACCTCAATACCCAATGTATGATCTGAGTATCCTACTCCAACATCAAAAGTAGTACCTATTGTTTGCATAGCCTTTAGGTTAACATCCACCATAGGTGTAGGATATTCAGTATTACAATGTAATATTGTTATTCTATCTATTTTTCTATCTCTAAATACCCTTAAAGCATCCTCTATTTCTGAGATAGAACACATTCCAGTTGATATAACAAAATGAGGACAATCCATAAAATGACTTTTACCCCCTAACCATACCATCCCTTTATGTAAGTCAGCTAATGATTCTAAATATGGTAAATTTGTTATTTCACCTGATGGTATTTTTATTATTTCAGGTTTATATCCATCTATTTCTTTAATACTGTCTAAATCAAAAGCAGTAGCAAATATGTCTATAGATTTATCTAAACAATAATCATTTAGTTCTTTATAATCTGATTTTGATAGCTCAAGTTGTTTAAGCATATCAAGTTGGGATTCATTTACATTGGTAGTTTGTTTTTGATAATCAGCTTTAGTAGCGTTTTTAGATACTATATTTTCAGACTTAAACATTTGAAACTTAATAAAGTCAGCTCCTGCTTCATCTGCTTTATCTATAAGTTGTTTGGCTAGATTTATATCACCGTTGTGATTAACACCCGCCTCTGCTATTATAATAGTATTATTCATATTTACAAGGATTTCCAAACGCCATAACGTTATCAGGTATGTCTTTAACTACAACTGAACCCGCTCCAATCACTACGTTATTACCTATTGTGATGCCTGGTATTACAGATGATCCCACACCTATTAGTGTGTTGTTACCTACTGTTACATTACCACATAGATTAACTCCAGGTGCTATATGTGTAAAGTTACCTATATTACAATCATGATCAACTGAGGCATTTGTATTAATAATACAATGTTTACCTATAGTAGCATCCCTTTGTATTGTTGCTCCCTTAAGTATTACTGTACCTTCACCTATGGATGTTTGTTCATCAACATTTGATTCAATATCTTTAACTACTATTGAACTATTTGATATGTTGTCAACTATTCTATTTCTAGTATCATCATTCCCAATAGCTATTACAACTGTATCCTCTGATGATGTTAATAAAGTATCGTTATCTAGTACCTTAATATTAAAATACATCATAGATTCTATAGCACTACATACTGTTTTACTATGTCCTCCACTTCCAATAACTGTAATATTACGTTTAATATTATCCATTTATAACCTCTATTATTTTATTACTTGTATTTGGTTTAGAGTAAATATTACTCCCATCCCATTTACCTACTTTGTTATATGCTTCAACTATCTCATCTGCATTTATACCACAATGTATGACATTTCCTCCAGTAATCCTACCTTTTTGTCGATCTCCTAAGTTAATAGCATACTTACCAAACGATGCTGCCTCATAGATACCACTTGAACTATTACCTAACATACACTTACAGTTAGCTAACTCAGTATAATATTCAATATGTGTTAACGCAGTTTTAATATTATATCTACCACCTTTTAATCGTTTTTTTATAGTATCCCTTACTACGTTATGGTCTGTATCGTTATTAGGTAGTAGGATAGTAAATGTAGAATCCATCTGTTCAACTGCATCACATATTTCGTTTATACTATCCTCGTTATTTAGGTTAACGGTTTCTGGGTGGTAACAAAATAGTATGTTGTTGGTATGGGTTGTGGGTAGATTTAACTCGTTAATAAACTCCATTGATAACGCACCTACGTTGTGGACGTGTTTATCTGATCCTATTATGTCTATAACTCGCTGTTTATGTTCTTCGTTTGATGTGAAATGATAGGTTGACATAGCTGTTATAGCATGTCTAAACTTATCATCAATAGCACCTAACGTTGTCTCACCCCCGTGTAGGTGAGCTAGTGGTATATTGAAGGGTACTGTTGATGATACCGCTGCAAACATTTCATAACGATCCCCCAATACAAATACTAAATCATAATTATTGTTTTCCCAAATATTAGAGAAATCTGACATTGTGTCCGCCATAGATTTAACTATACCTTGACTACTATCATCATTAGATATTGTATCAATAATATGAGTTACTGTTAGATTATCTTTAGCAAATAAATCTATGGTATTACCATATTCAGGCATTGAGTGTGTGCCTGCTGCTATTATATCTAACTTAATAGTAGGATTACTATTTAACTTTTTTATTAGAGGTAAATAAATGTTATAATCTGATCTACCACAACTGATTAATGCTATTTTATTCATATAAATCTTCTAAGGGTTTGTAAGGTACTATATCGCCTATGTTAGTAAACTTATCTTCCATACAACGGTATATTTTCATATTATGTTCTTTATCCCACTCCATCCACTGTTTAAAGTAACCTAGTGATTCATTTACTTCGTGGGATTGTCCCTTCCATTGAGATACACCTCGATTAAAACCAAGACCTTGATTATCTAATCCTAAGTTATAAACTTCGTTTGCTCCTAAATAGTGACATATTGGAAGTAAGTGTCTTGTAAATACATTTTCAGCACCATACCCTTGACCTCCGTTCCCAGTTTTTTTATTGGGTGTATGGAATACTATTTGGTTACCACTAAATCTATTATCTGTAGCAAGACTTGACTGTTTTACATAGTTAATAGCATTATCTAAAAAGGTAATATTCTTTTTAACAGATTCACTATTTAATAACCTAAAATGTTCTTTTATTCTTCCAGTAAACTTAAGATTAGATGCTATAGGATAAAACTTACTAATATCAGATTCACTACGACTCCAATATGGTAATATTATTTTGGGGTGTTTTTCTGTTGGGTTAGCAACCATCCACTTTAATCCACTTTCAGCCGCATCTGGATCTGTCCATGTCCAATAATCTACATCAACACCTCTTTCCTTAAGTAACATAAAAGCCCTATGAAATGCTATTTTTTCAATATCTGGGGCTAGGTTATTTAGTTTTGATGAGTGATGATCACATGATTCTCCTGTACCTAATGTTATTATTCTCATATGTAAATCCATTTTCATATTTACTCCTTAACTCCTCTACTAATAAGTTTTACTAACCCGTCTATATCCTCACTAATAAAGTTAGAAGATATGTAAACTGGTCCTGTGTATTTTTTATAGTTAGTATTACTCCAATCCTTTTTAGTATATTGGGGTTTGATACATACTAAGTTTGTATTTGGAACTTCATATGATAGGTTTATTTCAGTTTCATCTAACATACTTTCATGTAACTTCTCTCCTGGTCTTAAGCCATTAATAACATACTCTGCTTTTTTACCTGCTATTTGTTCTAACGCCTTAACACAAGTAGGTAGTGTATATGATTTTATTTTAGGAATAAACACCTCACCACCAATAGTATTGATTAAAGAGTTTAACACAGCATCAACTGCATCTTCTAGTGTAAACAGAAAACGACTCATCTCGGCATGTGTTAAAGTAAGTGTTTCACCTTTCTTTATTTGATCTAAAAATAGTGGAATAAACGATCCACGTGAAGCAATAACGTTACCATAACGGACTGAACAAAACTTAGTTTGTGTTGATTGGTAATCATAGTTGGTAAATATTCGTTCTGCTAGTAACTTAGTTGCACCATAAGCACTTACCGATTGACATGATTTATCAGTCGATACTAAAGCACATCTTTCAACGTTGTTTAATAGAGATGCTCTGGCTACGTTATCTGATCCTATAACGTTTGTTTTAATCCCTTCCATAGGGTAAAACTCAATATCATCTACTCTTTTAAGTGCACCTGTATGGAATACAAAGTTAGGTTTATGTATTTTCATAGTAGTGTCAAGTTGTTGAAAATCTCTTACATCTCCTATAACTCTGATGATTGATGGAAACTTCCTTAATAGTTCAGCTTGTTTTGCTTCATCTCTTGAATATACTACAATAGTAGCTCCATAACCTACTAATCGTCTAATCAAACCTGTACCTAAGGAACCTGTCCCACCTGTAATTAAAACCGTTTTGTTTTTAAACATCTTTTTCTATTTTATATAATTGTTCTGCTACTTTAAATTGATGATCATAATCTATGTCGAAAGCCTCTAGTTCGTTAATAACGAATAGATGGGGTTCAACTGGTAGGGTATCTGTAATATAATATCCTTTTTTGATGATGTCAAGTCTTGATGCATATAAAACATGAGCTGCTTCATATATGGGATCAACAAACTTTGTATTAAACATTTGCTGACCATCTGGCCACTTTGTAATCATTTTACCACTTTTATCCCAGTAATATGTTTGTTTTTCAAATACTGAAAACGCTCCCTCATCTTCTGATTCTATAAACGATTTTATAAAACCCTCTATGGTTTCTGTTTTGATTAGTGGAGTACATGGGTTTATTGCTACAACATATTTAAATGGTAACTTATCATGCCATTCCTTTACTGTTTGTAAATCTTCTGCGTTAGCAGATTCTGTGCTTCTATGAAATATGTTTATATTGTGTTTGTTTCCTATATCCTTTATTTCATCTTCGTAAGCAGATAGGTATAGGTTATCTTTGGGGATTAAATCTATTGATTTTAGTTTAGATAATAGTAAATCTAATAGTGTGGTGTCTGCAAATGGTTTAATCATTTTTTGATGCATTCTACTACTATGTAATCTTGCTTCAACTATAAATAAAACATCGTTTATATCCTTCATACATTTTCTTTTAAATAGTTTACAATTCGTTTACAAGCATCCCCATCGTTATAATCATCGAATAACTTAAGTAGATCTTGTTTATTCTTATCGGAACTATCGTCAATATACGAATCTAGTTTGGCCCAAACAACCTCGTTGTTGACTTTAGCCATATCCATTATACTACCAGTTATAATATTTTTTAGATCACTATCTGATTTTAGACTTAGTACTCTTTTCCACATATCCTTATTTTGTTCTATCCCCTCGCCACTTTGAAATATAGGGGATGGATCTAAATATGCTTCTCTAACTCCTAAAGGTTTAGATACATCAATGTATTTTTTATTTGATAATAACGTAGCATGGTTAATTGAACCTAATATACCAACATGGGTATCACATAAATCAAACATACCCCAAATATCACTTTCCTCTAATATGGGAGTACAGTTAGGTAGAAAAAAATGGGGGTGATAATCATTTTTAAATTTACCATCAAACGGTTCACCAGGATAGGGTTTGTAGAAAAATTGTTTTTGAGGGTTATCTTGAATCATTTTAAGATAGATATCTTTTAACTTACTCCTAGCTGAACTAAGTATACTAAATAATAATACCTTTTCTTTATTGGGATCTATATTATATTTTTGTTTAAGTTGTTCTAGTGTTTTATCATTTGGTGTTAAGTTTAAGTCGTATTTAGGATTACCTACTACTTGAAAGTTTCCCCTTATACCAACTGATTGTCTTATACTTTTAATCCAAGTTGAGTGATCAAAGTTTACATCAATCATATCTTGGAATCTATTTCTAGATAAACCCTCAAGTATATTTTCAGGATTAGTTAACATTTGTGAATTGGGTTCTACTAATGCTACTTTACTTTTAAACTTATTTTTAAACTCACTAATAATACCTGATTCTGGGTCCCAACGCTCACGATTTATTATTAACCAATCTGGTTTAAATGGTAAATCTACACCTAAACTATCACTCCATACTACTTTTTTACGATCAACGTTACATAATATTTGAAAATGCTGTTGTTGGTATTTAGGGTGTTTTAGTTGTGTAGAGTGAGTCACCATAGCAAATAAGCGTATACTTTGTTTACTTGCCTCTTGAATAATACTATTAAGTGAACTTAGTGCTTTAGCATCTGATGCAAATATTACTACATTCATATTAAATCTTTTACTAATCTTGTAAACGTTGTATTTTCGTTTTTAATTTTTTCGATTGTCATTTCATCTAGGTATTTTTTACCTGATGATTCCCATAAGTGATGAGAATAGGCATTAGGGAAACGCATATCTTTTTCAAACAACATTTCAATATGATCTTGATGATATAATGGTAAGAAAAATGCCTCATGATCTGCTAAAGTAATTGTTTCCTGCATCGTGTTTGCTAAATATGCAGGTAAATTTACAGAGTGAGTACACCAAGTAGGTGAACCTGGAGGGCCACCACCAAACGTATCTTTAAATCCTGCTAACCAAGTTTTAGCAAAAGTAGAATCTTTAACACCTAACATAGTTGCGGGACATAAACCTTCACATCCACCTACTCCTTGCTGACCCATAACAAAGTCGTTATCAAGTAGATCAGTAAGTGGTTTTACAAATATAACATCAGTATCAGCGTAAATACCACCTTCCTGTATTAATACTTGTAAACGTATTACATCACTTTTATGAGCTGGTTGTGTAATGGGTTTACCAAATATTTCAGTTGGTGCCTTAACTTTATTAACTGTAACTAGTGGTTTGGTTTTATTCCACCATTCACCATCTGGTTCTTCATCTAACCATATCTTTACAGAATCCGCCTTGGCTTTAACTAGGGCGGATTTGACTGCTAGGTAATGGTGTAGTTTCCAAGGACGTTCCTTAATGTAAACAAAATGTACTATATTGGGTATATTAGTCATCTATCGTCCTTGTCCTTTATATGTTTTTTTATATAGTTTAGAGCTTTTTAGTTTAGAACTCTTAGATTTAGAATGCACTCCTGGTCTTTGTTTTTTTGATTCTTTGTGGTTGGTATTCATCGTTTATTTATTTTATAATGTATCGTAATAATTGTTTTGTTTTCGTTGACGTTCTATATCTTTTGGGTGGTATAAACAATATTTTTCAGATTGGGGTAACATAGCATAAGTATTATAACCATCTAAACGTTCATGGACTTTATTTTTCCAGAGTATCTTACTACTCTTTTTATAAATCCTCATTTGAGGATCTGGGAAGTTAATCCATCCCTTTTCGTTTACTATCCAACCCCATTGTTTAATATCCCCATCGGTTAAACCTTCAACTGTATTAATACGAGGGACCCAATATACCTCGTTTTCATCGTTCGATTCTATTATAGATGGAATATTTGTTAATAGGGATTTATGAGGCATTTCATCTGCATCTATTTGGAATATATAATCCCCTTTACAATAGTCAGTGAGTTTATTTTTCCACTCTGCAAAATTATCATCGAAATATCCTCTCCAAAACTGAAAGTTAGGGTATTTACTAAACGTTGTTAAGTAATCTGCTACTCTTTGATCTCCATTCTTTTGGTCGAATAGAACTACTATCTCATCTTGTTTACGTTTATTTTCGATTAAAAACGGTATTAACCGTTGGATCTCATCGTATTCATTACATACGGTAACTGCTAATGATAGTTTCATATAACGTTGTTTTTATTATGGTAATAGACCTATATAACTTAAAGCATCCATAAAATCACGTTCATCAAAATGTTTGATCGTTTTCATATCTGGTTTATGTGTTGCTCCTTTTAGTAGCTCCTTTTCTTCTTCATTTACTTCCTTTGCTAATACCCCAGCCCATCTCCAATTTGTTGTATCAGACCCATCAGCAAATACCATACCCTTTTCCATTATATTAATAGTATTGGGTAACCATATTAAATCAGTTTTAGGATCGGTCCATGCTAAATCTTTATATAACTCAGGAAGTGTTTGTAATTGTTCATTATAAAATTCAGAACCTTCTTTCATCAAACTATTAGTCCAAAAACCACAAGATAAACTAAAAAAGTTAGTTATATCTTTTGTTACTTCTGTTTTGTAACATAAATCCCCGCCTGATTTAGGGCAATCTATTATTTTGTCAAAATCCATATTAATCAATTTTCTCTAAGGTTGGTAATTGTAATTTTACTTCTTCTGGTACCTTTACATACTTATCTAAATAAGTTCCTAATAATTCAGTCATCTTATCAAACGAGAAGTTAGTTCTACTATAGTGTCCTTGTTGTTTTCCTTTTACTACATAGTTTTTGTAGTTTTTAAACATATCCTTTAATACACTACCTATTATGTTAAGATCTGGTTTAAACCATTTAGATTCTTTTAATATCCACTTATTAGCAGCAGATTCATGTACTTGTTCTAACTCACCACCTAATAAAAATGTTTTTTCAGGATGTAAAAAATCAACTTGACCCGACCATCCTGATGCTATCATAGGTTTACCTATTGATGAAAATTCTAATAATGGTCTACCAAATCCTTCACCTTTAGTTAAACTAACCATCGCTTTAACTTTGGGGTGGTTGTACAATTCATTTATTTCTTGATCACTCAAATCACCATTCATAATGTATATGTTAGGTAGATTTGATGAGTTTACTGTTTTTTTCAATGCGCTAATTCGTTTTAATAAAGCTTCTCTAGATGCATACGAACTTGACCCAATAGATGCTTTAAGAATAAGTGCCGGTTTGTTCTTTTGGTTTTTAAATGTTTCTAAAAACGACTTGACTAATAAACCTACGTTTTTACGATCGTGACCATAACTCCCATTCATCCAATGACCTACAAATAGATAACAAAACGATTCTTTAATTTGAGATAAATCTAAACTTACTTCTTTAGGTGATAATTTTTTATAAACATCTAAATTTAAACCTTCAAATAAAACCTCAACTGGTTTTTCTAGTTTAATATGACCTACTGTCTTTTCTTTATCCTTTTTTTCAAACTGAGTTATTTCAAATACCTTTTTTGAATGTTGTGATGATACTAAATTCATATCCATTCTATTCATACCCTCGATCCAATCACCAGCACAAACTGTAGTTTCAATACCTGCGGTTACACCAATATTATATTTACCCACTGGTTGGAATTCATTTGGGATAGTTATTTGACTCCAAATATCTGGTTTACCTGGTAGTTTATTATCAGGTAATAAGTAATCTTTTAAAAATGCCCACTCTGGTTCGTTATCACAAAAACCCCAAGCCGTTTCACCCCATCTCTGTGTCATTAGTTTAACGTCGTATTTACCTAAATCTATAACTGATTTGATATAATCACGTGATCTAGCACCATATCCACTGTACGTATCAAAAGGTGAACTAATTACATATGTTAACTTTTTACTCATAACTTAATATATTAATTTGTGGTTTAAATGTCTTCCTGTAAATTCTGTTGCGTTAACTAAATCAAACGCTTCTCTACCTTTCCAAGTATCGAATAATGTAGTAAACGCTTCTATAACACGTTCTGCTTGATGTTCAGTTGTAAATCCTGCTTCATCACTTTTGGCCCACTCCATCCCTTTTAATCCTTTTGCTTTACGTTCTGTTGGGTCTAAATCATATACTGTCCTAATTTGTTTAGCAGCATCTTCAAACGCACACCTATCATCAAATATGTAGGGTGTTGTGATAGAACCTTGTGCTGATCTAGATGTTGGGTAAACTGGGAATGCCCATTCACCATGTTTTTTATAAGTACCTCTATGATTAGATGGGAAATCTGCATCGAAATCAATCCATCTATTGTACCCATCTGCAAATCTCATTTGATCCTGCATACCACCTGTTACGTTTGCTATAATAGGATTACCAACTAATAGTGATTCAGTTAGTGTTAAACCCCAACCTTCGTTTGATGTTAATAATATTTGAGCATCAGCACAATTGTAAAGTAGATTTAATTGATCTTGTGGGTATTTAGTAGTTGAAAAAATAATATTATCTTTAAAATCTTTACCAAATAGAAATTCAACAACTGCTTCTAAATCTGTACCATGTTCAGAACGTGGTTCAGTGTGTAGAATAAAATGACATTTTTCTGCTTTTTCTTTAGGTAGCTCATCTAAAAATACTCTAAATGCTAATAAAGCATCAGGTATTTGTTTACGTCTAATATTACGTGAGTTAAAAAATAAAGTAAAATCAGATTTACGTCCTTTTAAGATATTCTTCTTAAAATTAACTAATTTTTTATCTTTAGGATCTACTGGGTGGAATAGTTTGGTGTTTAATCCATGAGGTATATAACGTAATATTTTATTTTTTGCTGTTTCCTCTAATACTAATTTATTAATATTAACTGTCTGTTTAGATATACCCATCATCAAATCACATGATTCATAAAATGGTCTATTAAACATAGGTGCTGGGTAGTCATCCCAAATATTAAGATATGTAATAGGACATTGTTTACGGATTTCATTTTCCATCTTAAATACCCATTCAAAATAACGTGGATCAGTGATTAACATTAAGGCATCTGGTTTTTCGTTCCTTAATATTTCTCTCAATAATGATGGATCCCCATAACCATCTGTTGGAATAACATGGACATGACTGTCCGGTATATTAATTTCTTGATTGATAGAGTCAGATAAATCTAATCGTTTACCTTTTTCTGGGTGTTTAATAGCACCTGCTAAGTTAATCCAATTAAAGTGGTGGGCAGTACCCATCACTATTTCTTTTGCTACTGTGGCAACACCACTATGGACTCTGATATCATCACAGATTAATAGAATTTTTTTACGTTGTGCCTTAGGAATATGTTTGTAACTGCTTGTCATGAACTTTTATTTGTTGTAATATAATAACTCTTTTATACTTATACACTATGGTTTGTAACTTTTCTTCTAAAATCTTCATCCTTCATATACAAATCGATTGCTCGTTCTGATAGTTTTTGGAATGAAAACTTACGTTTAATACATTCGATTTTAAATAAATCCCATAATTCAGGGTCTATTTTTACACTAGTTAGTTTTTTCTTGTCATTTGTAGTCATAATATTGTTTTTTATAATATATTTTCATATACATATTATCAAAGTTCTAAAGATATACCCCAGCACCACATAACTCAGCATCTTCTTTAAAGGGGCAAAAACCACAATTCCACTTTGATGGGTTTTTGTCAAACGATCGTTCTTTGTAATCACCTGTTGTAGTAAAACATTCGTTAATAAACTCATTGATAGCTCTATTTGCTCTTGATAGTTTTATTTTACCAGCAGCAGGTTTAAACGATTGTATTCGTTTTTGAGCAAAATCTAAGTTTTCATACAACTTACGTTTTAATATTAAGAATTCAATCTCAATGTTTTCGATTGGGATATTATATTGTTTGGAGAAAAATTCTTTATATAACAATAGTTGGTATTGTTTTTCTTCATCCTTTTTATCTTTATCTTTCCAACCTCTAGTTGAAGTTTTAAGATCAATAATAGTAAACTTGTCTGTATTTTCATTATATAATACTACATCTAAGTATCCCATATACAAAGTATTTTGGAATGCTGGGTTAGGTGGGATTAGTATAGGTAACTCACAACCAACTAAGTGTGTTTTACGTTTAGAGAAATAAGCACCTCGTTTAGATTTAAAGTAATCTAAAATAGTAATACCATCATCATAAAACTCTCTCATTTCAATTGCTGATGAGAAATGTTCGTTGTTGTTGGTTTTAAGAGATTTCTTATATTCTTTGATATAAACTTCATTAAAATATTCGTCTAAATCAATACGATCTGCTGCCGTCACTGATTTATCATACATTACATCTAAATAATGTTGGATAGCTTCATGCATTGCAGTACCAAAAACTAAATGGATAGAGGGGGAATAACGTTTATTACCTTCTTTGTATTGTGTAGCCCATTGATGAGGACACTTTCTATACATAGACATTTGAGAATATGATATGTTTTTTTGAAAACCATAGTTTATCTCAGGTATTGTTACGTTTTGTAAATCTCTAACTATTTTTGGTAGTTTCATCTTTTAATCTTTCTATATATAACGTTGCATCCATAAGTTCTTCTTGTAGGTGGGTTAACCAACCTAACAAATCAACATCCTTACGCTCTAATGTTGTACCATATTTTTCGATACCTGTTTTTGAACGTTGTTCGAAGTTATCTTTAACTCTTTGAACATACTTGTCTGTTTTTGGAGTAAAAGTGGTATCTGGGTAGAGTGCATTTGTGGTATCTGTAATATTAATATCACCTGGATATAAACTACGTCCTAAACCTTCATTATGTTTTTTTACTGAATCACCCATTGAGTTGAATTGAATTTTTAAAATACTTATCTAAAACAGATAATTTATCATCAGCATCTACTAACATTACTAATGCCTCTGTTGCATTTTTATAAAAATCTTCAGTACTATGATCACCAATACCAACAGCATGGTTACCTAATAAGTCTAGTGATAATAAGGCTTTTTGTTTTTCTGCTTCAGCCTCTGTTTTCAGCATTTTGTATAATTCAGCTTTCATTTTAATAACTTTTTAATGGTTTTATCATCATTTCCTCTATGTGTCAATATACGAACGATATCTGGCTTAGCCAACAATGATCGGTATTCTGTTGCTTCTTTTTGTGAGCACTGATAATATGAGGATAGTTCTAATAGTAAATCGGAGTTAACCTTTTTAGTTTTAGATTTTACATATTTACTCCACTTATTGTTTTTAGGAATAAACTCTTTGTAAAACTCATATATTTTACGTTTTTCGGTTGGGTGAAACTTTTGTGCTTCGTTTGCTACAATCAGATGATTAGGGTTCATACTAATCAATCTATGTACTACATAAGCGTTAAACATATCCCAATCTGCGGTTGAAAACTTATCAGCCGCAGTTTTATATTGGTTTATGTGTTTACCCCAATCAAATACGTTTTTACAGTAATTCATCTTTATACTCTTCTCTTAAGTCGGTTGGTACTGAATCTTCTACTAACTTACCAGTTGCAGCATCATAAAATACTGGGATTGGCATAAGTGCATCTGAATCTGTACCTGCTACGAACTTAGATACTTTACGTAGAATAACTCCTTGTAAAAATACAGATGTACCTTCACTGTTCTTAACAGCAGAAGTGTTTTTTAAATCGATTGGTGGTGGTCCGGGTTGTTGTGGATTCATAATTATTTGTTATTGATTAAATTTTGGATTAAACTCATTGCATTGATCTCTTTATCAATACGAAAGTTTGATTGGTATTGATGTTCATTTATAAGCATAGCGACTGTACCTTGCTTATTGGGTAGGTATTTATCTGAATTGTCATATAGAAAACGATATAATTCATCAAAATCACTTACACTAGCATCAGCTATTGTTTGTCTAATAGTGGTGAAGTTGGGTTTATCTAACGATAACTCTTTTAATACATCACTCATATATGAAGTTGATACTAACGTTGATTTATCTAGACTCAACGTGTTATCCACTGTAGATGCTTGGATTGTATTAAGCATCTTACGAATATCTGGGTAGTATTGGTTAACTAACGATTTGATTTGTTCTAAGTCAAAACTCGTTTTTTCTGTCTCCAAAATATTAACCAAATGTTTAGCTACATCAGATTTGGTTGGGGCTTGTATTTTAAACGTTTGGCACCTTGATTGGATAGGATCAATAATACGTTCAATAAAGTTACAAGTTAATATAAAACGTGTTGATTTAGAATATGTTTCGATTACATTTCTTAACGATGCTTGTGCTTGGATAGTTAAAAAATCAGCCTCATCAAGTATTACAACCTTTAAGGGTTTAAAACTTGCTACACTAGCAAAACCTACAACTTTATCTCTAATAGTTTCAATACCACGCTCATCACTTGCGTTAATATAAAGTGACTCACAATCCAGATTATTAATCACAATTTTAGCTAAGGTAGTTTTACCTGTTCCTGCTTGACCATGAAATAAGTAGTTCTGAATATCGTTTTGTTCTAGATATTTAGCTATTGTAGTTTTAAGTTGTTCGTTACCAACGTAACCGTCCAATGTTGATGGCCTA
>Ga0208133_1000138_pt1 | contig 28655 bp, 22 predicted proteins | sample ColrivemetaGS535_FD_187595 | JGI IMG/M metagenome (GOLD analysis project Ga0208133, IMG submission 187595) | Estuarine microbial communities from the Columbia River estuary, USA - metaG S.535 (SPAdes) (version 2) | ecosystem: Environmental > Aquatic > Marine > Intertidal zone > Estuary | place... | reverse complement strand
CTGTTATAAATTCGTAGGATTAGATGGTAAATGGGTAAGTGGAGAATTAATAACTAAAACATCGACAGGATTCTTAACATATGATTTAGTGATAAATAAAATAACGTGTGGATAATGTTAAAAAAAATATTTAATATAAACAAATAATGGTAAGGTATATATATGTTAAACTTCAGGGGAACTCCGCAATTGGACCTTACAACATCTATTATGATGATTTGTCCACATTGGCGACTCTATACTATGAAAATAGTCCTGCAACAGGTTTAACATTAAGTCAATTAACTTTTTATGATGGAGTTTTAGTTTCAGTACCATTAGAGACAACTAAAATTATTGTCAAAAATACCGATTTTATTTGTGAAAACACTTTAGATAAACCTTTAGCGCCATTAACTCCAACACCTACACCAACGTCAACTGTTACACCAACAATGACGGTTACGCCAACCGCAACACCAACGGTTACACCTACAAATACTGTTACACCAACGGTTACACCTACAAATACTGTTACACCAACGGCGACCGTTACTCCTACCGTTACTCCAACAAATACTGTTACACCAAGTGTAACACCTACTAATACACAAACACCAACAAATAGTGTGACACCTACTAATAGTGTGACACCTACGAATACTGTTACACCAACTGTTACACCAACTACAACTGTTACACCAACATTAACACCAACCAAGACAATAACCCCAACCCCAACCAAAACTCCTACACCTACACCTACAAGTACACCAAGAAGTTGTGAAGGATGTACGTCATATGATATTGTTATCACACAAGGTGATATTAATTTAAGCACTGACGGTAAAGTATATGTTTATTATTATCAATGTGGAACATCTACTGGAGATATGTCATATTTGACATTCACAAATCCAGGTACATATACAAATTACATTTGTAGTGATAACTGTTCAACTGAACCATATGTTTGTATACAAAATGGTGAAGAATGTACATCACCACAAAATAATTCTAGATTAGTGGAAAAAGATGGAGATTGTGCAACTTTAGGTATTACATTTAGAAGTGTTTCGTGTAGTAATACCGAATATCAATTTACTATTTCATCACCGGGTTATACATATATAAACACTAAATTTGATATTGGTCAAACTTATGGTAACGTACCTGTAACGGTATCGTACACATCATTAAATTCATCAGACGAGGTATTTGTTGGTAATCATGATGAAAGAATAGGGGAATTATACACATCAACACCTGGACAAGTTGTTTACCAAGAAGATGTAGTTGGTTTTTATAGTACAAAAGAAAAAACCACAATGGACGTAGTCGTGTATTCAACCGCATATGAAAACGTCTTTATACCATACACATTAACAATTAAAATGGAGTGTCCTAGTACATTAGATTGTGGTAGTAATTTAGTGACAAAAACTTATGTAACTGGAACTCAAATAAATGTGACAAATACTGGATATATTAAATACGATACCAACACAGACACCGTTTATAAGTTTGTATCATCAACCGGAATGCATAGAATAGATGATTGTTATGTTTATGAATCATTAGCCGCTGGTACCCCATTTGCAGATTTAGCGGTGTTCACAGAATTATATAGTGGTTATTCATGTAACGCAGGAACTGACGATTGTTTAGAATTAACATTTGTTTCTAATGGTGGTGAAACGGATACAACAATTGGATGGGTTAGTTGTGTTGGAGCTTGGAGAACAAGAACGTTAATATCTGGAGAGATATTCACAACTTGTGGGGTTAAGGACAGTGGATACGGAGAAGGAGTATCTATTTCACAAGGTGCGTTATGTTCAGGAACGGTAACCCCTGCGGACATATACTATAACGATGTTAATTCTGAATATCACTTTAATGGTTGGTTCTCTAATGTTAAAGATAATAATAATATGTGTGGAGGATATCCAATTAGTTTCTACTACGTACCTGGAACTCAATTATTTGCACCACCAAGGTATATTTTCCAAGATGCTGCTGGAACAACACCGTTTAATTTAAATTATTTCGTCTACTCTCCAATTCCGGCATTAGGTGCCAGTGGATATGATTATAATAAAATAACTGGTGAAGTTGGATTACAAAATTATACATGTTTATAAAATTAATTGAAATATGGCAATAACAACATTAAAAGTTCCTGAAATATCGAACAATTTTAATAAGGTAGATAAAATAATTTGGTTTAATGTGTCTGATATTGACGGTACATATAGTATTAATCTTTTCATAACACCTAGTCAATCATTAGATACCACAGTTAGAGTTTTTAATTATGTAACAAAGGAAGAACATTTTAGTAAAACATACCCAAAATCGTCAAATAGTGGTATTATTAATGAAACAATAAAAATAAGACATACTCCCGGATTAAATTCACCAATTTACGGACTAAAAACAAGTTAAAAGTAATTATAGTAGATGAGTTCATTTGAAATAAATTGTACAGTAGCGGGGGAGGCACCAGATAATCTATCACACGAATGTGGTGTCACCAAAAATTTAACATGGACCGGAAACGGTACACATAGTGGACTTTCATTTTATTTATTAAGATCACAATTACCTGATTTAAAACTATCATATGTTTTTAAAATACCAAAAGTATTAAAACTTTTAAAATTTATATTCACACCAATAAATCCAAATATTGGGTCAACAAAAGTTAAAGTAAGAGTAAAATACAAAGTAGACGGAGTTCTAAGAATATTAGATGAATATGATTTAGGTAATATATCTACACAAACAATAAAATATCACCAATTTTTGATGGATGCAAATATCGAAGATAATGGTTTTATTATGTTAGATGTTATTACGTCCGATGGAACAAGTGGAGCAATCAACGTAGAATTAGATTGTAATCCATCATTAATTTTTGCTGAATTTTGTAGAGGGTTTACATCCTCAACCCAACATTGTTCAACTTGTCCACAAATAGTTACATATTATAGAGAAAAATTACCTAATTCACCAATTGTTGGTTTAGTGAATAAAAACATTACTGACTATACACCATTTACAGTTGGACCATGGTACGTTGATCCATATTTACAAACTGAAATTAGTAGTAATGAAACTTTAACATTAAGTATTGGAGATTTAAATAATAGAACAAAATATAGTTATAATTCAACAACACACAAATTTGAATATTTAGGTAACTGTTTTGGTGACGGTTATGGTTGCGGTACAGGGGAATTAACAATACCGTTTAATTTAAGTGATTATACTGAAAGTACCCCTTTTATACCCGGAACGGAAGGTATTAAACCAAATGGATTAAAATACGCAATTAAGAATGTATTAGCGGGTACTGCAACTCAAAATAGAATAGTACCTGTAACAGTTACCGCCACAGATAGTGCTGAAGATGTATCATTATTAATAACTGATGGATTATATGGTGGTCAAATTGGTGAAGTTTCATATTCATATAATTCTGGAAATTCTGGCACATATAATGTTGTAACACCTTATAGTTTAATAAAAGTAAGATATAAACTTGGTGAAGGTGCTTTTATAAAAATTGGACCAAGAAATTTTAACACCTCTAAAACATTTTATGTTGTTACAAAAAGTGGAATGGTTAATCTTAGATTGGCTGTGGGTCAAAATAAATCATTCAATGGAGGCACAACTAATGTGAAAGTTACAATTGGTTGCGGTAATCAGATATATGGTTATGATATGGGAGTAAACCCATACTCACCATATGATGCGTACCATAATCCAACATTTGTTACTAAAATTTGGTCTAAGTTACCGATATCACAATGGTCAGGATCAACGAATAATTATTCTGTAAAGGGTAGTTACATTTGGATGGATGACTTATTATCAACACCAGCTTTACCATATTTTTATGGAGATAGTGTAAGAACCTCACCAACAAATAAAGTTTATCAAGTTGGTAATTTATTTAAAAGAGAGTTCGGATTACAAGTAAATTACGTTGTTACAAAATGGTTATTCGGCCCAAGACGAACTAATGAAGTTATATGGGGACCTTTCAATACTGCAATGATTAATTTCAGAGAATTTTATACAAATCCACCTGCTGATTTTACATTCGATACAAATGTAAGGTATATACCTGCAGATGTACAACCCACAATGGTTGGTGTTGGAACTCTAAATAAAATAATGAATGGTGCAGACTTATTACAGCCATCTGTTTATTCATATTTGTTAGGTTGGAGTGGATTAACGTCAAATGAGTATGATGTAAATAATAACACATTTACAACTTATGATTTTGGAAATGAAAGACATATACCCGCCACAGGATTTGAACATTGTGTGAATTATATGACAAGAGGGTATGTCGGTGGAAGTAGTATTCCCGATTTGATAAAATACATGCCAGACAATAAGTTCAAATTGTGGGCTGGTGGAGGAGGTCTTGTGGCTAATTACTTTGAAACTCATACTTTAGGTCTTTTTACAGATGCCACAAAAACGGCTCTAATTTCAAATGGATTAAGTGGAGTGTGGAATAAAATTGCAGTAACGTTAGTTAGATTTATTTGGCCTCTTTTAGTTTTCGTGGCAATTGTTTATTTAATAATTCCACAACAAAAATTATTTGTACAAAGACCAAAATATTTTAGAAGAAGATTTTCAAATAAACCTTTCTTAAATAATAGTGATTCCGTTATTAAAAAATATGATAATTTAACTGGAGACATAGGTGGGTACTATTCAGATGGTGGGTATATATATTATGTACCAGCTGGACCAATTTTTGGGCCGCCAACAACTAGAAAATTATCATACAAATATGTTGACGGAATTAAAACGTATAATGAAGTTGATATTCTAAGTGATGTAACAAAAAGAGAATATATTACCGACGTACATAGATTATTTTTTCTATCTTATATTTTTGGTTTCCCTGAAAAATACTCAACTAACCCACCACTATATAGTAGTAACGCAATTTCGTTAATTGGTGATGGACAAAGTTCAACAATAATCGGTGAATTAAATAACCCTGTACCAATATCATACTCACTTCCTGCTGGGTATATTGTGTCAATGGTATCACAACAAGACGCGGATAATCAAGCACAGGCTTATATTGATAGTTTAACGACTTCATTAAGTACAAGTACAGTATCGGCAGAAAGAAAACCAGGTATAATTAATATTGAAACATATTTTACACATGAATTAAAATTAGAAATGGTGCCAAATTATTTTGAACTTTGGTATGATAATTCAGATTCTTTAGGTGTCACAATAAATAAAAAATTATATTATGACGTTGACGGAAAATTATCGGCATTAAATGGATATTATAGAGATTATAAAAAGAATAATTTAGTATTTTATAAAGTTCAATATGGTATTGTTACTGATATTTTTTCAGGAACAACTTCTTTAACATCACAAATGAATGGTGGAACTTATAATTTGAATGGTGTTGATTTTGATTATACAAGTGCTTGGTTTATAGATTCATATAACCCAAGTGATTTATCATTATCGTTTGCAAATGATTTTGACGGTCTTATAACAAATTGGAATACGAATCAATTTTATACTGGAGATACAATTAATAAAGGTATAGTAAAAAATAGATTAAATCCTGAAAGTTTTTATCTTTATGATAACAACTTATCGGCAACAACATATAGTGAAGCAAATGAATCTTCATTTAGGGAAGTTTATCCTTTTGATAGTGTAGTATTTACATACTATAAACCACAAACGCTTTTTATTAATACCGTCGAGGTTTGTGATTTAGATAATGATGATAATGGTTTAAATTTTAATGTTTTTGATTCTAATGGAAACGCATCACCAACATTTGTTGGAATTACATTTACAGTAAACATTTACACGGGAAGTACGGTATTATTTGCAACAAAAAATGTAACTATTGGACCAAATGAAACAACTAAATTTGTCCAACTAAACATTCCATATAGTGGTGGTACAATAACAAGTGTTGATATAACAAGTTGGGATTCACCAAATCCATTTAATAAAACAACATTTGAACAAGGTTCATTTGCACAAAGTGCGGGTGTGGATCCATGTGAATATTATAGTGGAACAACATACATTGTGGATTCATTTGGTTACGTACAATATGATGAATTTGACATAAGTACAGGTATAGTTGATACAATATATTCAAATGTTACCGAAGGTATATATACAATAACTCAACCGATTGCTTATAAATCATTAAAAGGTTCACAAGATGAGGTTAATTATTCTCCTGTTGCAAATATTAGAATTTTGGAAACGGGAGATTGTTATACGGTACCTACACCTACACCTACACCAACGATGACGGTTACACCAACATTAACACCAACAAGTACAGTTACACCAACATTAACACCAACAAGTACAGTTACTCCAACAGTGACACCAACAACAACTGTTACACCAACCGTTACTCAAACGCAAACACCAACACCAACAACTGTCTGCGAATTTGGTTTATCAGTGATTATATTAACACCAACACCAACACCAACCGTTACTCAAACTCAAACCCCAACATTAACGCCAAGTGTAACACCAACAAATACAGTAACACCAACCATAACACCTACAAAAACGGTTACACCAACCGTTACTCAAACGCAAACACCAACACCAACAACAATTTGTGAGTTCGGATTATCGGTTCAAGTATTAACACCAACACCAACACCAACTCCATCATCAACTCCAAACTATCCACCGACAGATATTTCGTTAAGTAATGATTCAATAAATGAAAATACCGCAACAGGTACAACTATCGGTACATTTAGCTCAACAAGTCTTGATCCGGGTGACACATATACCTACTCATTAGTTGCGGGTACAGGAGACGATAACAATGGTAGTTTTACAATATCGGGTTCATTATTAAAAAATGCATTTATACCAAACTATGAATCAAAAAATTCATATAAAATTAGAGTTAGAAGTGCAGATAGTATTGGACAATTTACTGAAAAACAATTTACAATTAATATTGTTAACGTTAATGAAGCACCTTATGGATTAACATTAAGTAACCAATCACAAGCTGAAAATACTGCAACAGGAACAACAATTGGTACATTCTCAACATTAGATGTTGATAGTGGAGATACGTTTACTTATAGTTTAACTGCTGGAGAAGGTGCTACTAATAACTCATCATTTAGTATTAGTGGAGCTAATTTAAGAAATGCAATTGTATTTGATTATGAAACTAAAAACTCTTATTCTATAAGAGTAAGAACAACAGATGCAGCTGGATTATATTACGAAGGAATATTTTCTGGAATTACTGTTACAAACGTAAATGAAGCACCTACTAACATTTCATTAAGTTCCGCATCAATATCTGAAAATGTACCAACAGGAACTACAATCGGAACATTCTCAGCAACAGACCAAGAAGGTGGTGCAATGACATTTGCATTAGTTGATAGTGTAAATTATCCAGATAACAATAGTTTCTCAATTGCGTCAGGTGTATTAAAAAGTGCTGCCGTTTTTGATTACGAAACAAAAAATACATACCAAATTAATGTAAGAGTAACAGATAGTACAAGTTTAACATTTGAAAGAACATTATTCATTTCGATAACCAATGTAACAATAACACCAACATTATCAGTAACCAATGCAACATGTCATGGTAGTACCGGTTCAATTACTGTAAGTAATGTTGTTGGTGGTACCGCAAATTACACGTACTCTAGAAATAATGTGGATTATCAATCTAGCGCAACATTCGGTAGTTTAACCGCTGGAGATTATAATATCTATGCAAAAGATAGTTTTGGTGAAACTGGTTACACATCGGCAACAATAACACAACCAACACAACTTAGTGTAACAACGGCCTCAACAACAAAACCAACATGTTGGACTGGTACAACAGGACAAATAATATTGTCCGGGTCTGGTAGTTCAGGTTTATATGATTATTCAATTTCATTAAATACTGATACTGCTAATGCTAGTAGAACATGGCAAACAGGAACAACATTTAATAGTTTATCTAGTGGATATTATTATGCAAAAATAAGAGATAGAAATACACCAAGTTGTGTTTCATCTGTTTTTGGAATTGATTTGGCCAGAAGCCAACCATCAGCATCAACTGTAGTTACTAATGTTGATTGTAATGGCAACTCGAGCGGTAAAATTGTAATTTCTTCTATGGGTGGAGGACAGGGAGGACCATATACAATTAAACTTAGTGATGTTAATGCAATGTCAGGAGGAACTTACCAAACTACCACAACAAGTAGAGAATATACCGGTAAAACGGCGGGAACTTATTACTATAAAGTAAAGGACGCATCTGATTGTGAAAGTGATTGGTATTCAGTAGTAGTAACCCAACCAACGGCATTAACAGTATCATTAGCGGTAGGAAATCACCCAACATGTTATACAGGTAACACAGGTTCAGTTGTTGCAACCGCCTCTGGAGGTTCAGGAAGTTACACATATTATATTAGTAGTAATGAATCTAGTTATGGTGAACAACAATCAACCGGCACATTCTCAAATAAACCAACTGGAACATATTCAGTATTAGTTGTTGATGGTAATTATTGTACGGCATTCTCCAATAATGTAACATTATCTAAATCACATCCTGCGATGAATTATACCGTTTCAAACTTAACTTGTTATGAACAAAATAGTGATGGTATTTACGCCGGTTCAATAACGATAAACTCAGTAAGTGGTGGAAATGGAGGAACTTACAAATATAAATTAGGTTCAGGTGATTGGACTAATTGGCCGGGAACCACATTAGTTTGGGGTGGATTAAGAGGAGGAACATACTATATCTATCTTAGAGATAAAGATGATTGTGAGTTTTCATATGGAGTTGTAGTATCCGAACCTTCACAAGTAACTGCAACGGTTAGTGTATCTAATCCAACATGTCCTGGAAATTCGGGTACAATAACTATATCAAGTCCAACAGGTGGTTCTGGAACTGGTTATAAAGTTAGAAAGGGAACCAATGGTGATTGGTTAGATGCACCACAAACATATTCGTATACAACTACTGGCACTTATAGTGTTTTTGTTAAAGACAGCACTCCATGCGTAACTGAATATTCACGTACTATTACAATACCTGGAGCAATTACTGCAAGTGTATCAAGTGTGGGTTATCCAACATGTTGGGATAGTATAAATGGTAGCATCACAATAAATGCTGGCGGAGGATCAGGTGTATATAACTATAGTATTGATAATGGTGACACGTACCAAGAAAGTGCACAGTTTATTAATTTAGCAAGAGGAACTTATTATATAAGAGTTAGAGATAGTAGTGATTGCGAATCACCATCAACAGGAAACTCTGTTGACCTAAATACGGGAATACCAAATGCAAACCTTTCAGTTGGTACTATAAGTTGTCATGGAGGATCTACATCTATTGGAACATCAGGACAATCATCAACAAGTACATTCTTTAGATTTAATTCTGGAAGTAGTTTCACTGGTTCAAATACCACAAGATATAATGTTGGAACGAATTATTCAATAATGTATCAATTCCTTGCTGGTAGTTATACCTTCAGAGTTTATAATGCGGCTGAAACATGTTGGAAAGATTACACCGTAACAATCACCCAACCATCACTACAAGAGGCATCAATGTATAATGTAGTAGGAGCATCTGTTGCGGACAATGATGGATCAATAACAATTTCTTCTAGTGGAGGTGTATGGTCTAAGACATATCGATTATATAAAGATACGGCGTCCCCATATAACCACTACCCAACTGATAATTTAATTGCAACATATACTGATGTACCACATACAGCACCTGCTATAGTTGTTACAGGATTAACTTGTGGTTATTATTGGTTACAAGTTACCGATGCAAATGGATGTCAAGCAAATGCTGGACAAGTTGAGGTACCATGTGCAACAGTTACAGCAAACGCTATTTGTTACACATATACGTATAGCTCAGTACCAAGTGACTTGTATGTAAGATATAGAGACATTAATACTGATGTTATAACAGTAAGAATAATAGATCTTGAAAGTATGGATAATGGTGACGGTACATACACTGCAGGTATATGTGTTAAAACAGGTTCTTCATATGCTATACCTGTTTGTGTTCAATACGGAAGTGAAGTAACATGTCCTAACATATGGATTCCAGGTACTGAAGAATGTTCAACAAATGGTTTTTGTCTAATAAACCCAAGTTAGGCTTTAAAGAAATAATAAAAATAAACAAATATTTATAAAATATGGCAGTAGCAACAATAACAGGGACAGGATTAAATTTGGCAACCGCTGCAAATAATTTCACAATAGCAATTATTGATTATTTAGGAGCAACTACTCTGTATGCAACAAATATTTCCAGATCAACATTAATTAGTGGATATAATGTAACCATTAATCCGGGTGATGTTACAATTAGAGCAACAAGCACAGGTGTATGTGGTAGTTCAGCTGATGTTGATGTATCAACGCTGGCTCTACAAACATATAGGCCAAGTCCAGTTGAAGGTACCACATTTGCTGGGGAACCTTATTCTTTTGATGTAGGTGGAGGTCGTGATGGTTCACCTGGTGCTTACGAATTAGTACTTGGGGATACTATTGTTTATCCTTTTATGAATGAGACAGATTTTACACTTACACACGTATCAACAGTAGGTGGACTCAGTACGGGACCTTTTTTAGCTGGCACTTTGGGAACTCGTATTGTAGGGAGCACAACTTTAGAATTATTTGGGGAAACAAGAACTAATTATACCTTAGATCAAACACTTAACACCTCAACATATAGAGTGACGTATAACCCAAATGGATTATCAAGAGATTTTAATTTTTATTGGGTTACTGGACTTTAATCTTAACGGTTTATTAAAAGTAATTAATTGTTTATATTGTACCAAATACATAGTAAAGATATTTACTAGTGTACAATTTAAATTATGTCAAATTCTGGTAGTTTTGCAACAATGTCGTTCGTTATTCCATCATTCCTTTTGGAAGATGGTACATTTTCATCCGCATCTGCAGTTACACAAAGTTTTTTAGATTTTAGAGATTCAGGTTATTATGAACATGATAACACTGTTTTGGGGCAAACACCCACCTATCCATATACGGGAAATACAACATTTACATATTTGGGAGTAGGTGGAAGTAGAATTGACGAATTAAGAAAATACGGTTCAACAGGATTTACACAAACATTAACATCAGGTTCTAATTCAGAAGGAGTTGGTTGGACGGGATATACTTTATCACACGTTGGGTCAACCGTAACAGGTACTTTACAATATAGAGACTACGCAGACGGTTATACCATGATTACAGGTAATACCACTGGATTTACAAAAGAAGAGATATTTGATGGTATATTGACGAGAAACGAACATTTTTTAGGGTTTGTGGAACAACCAACCGTTTATTCTGATGTTTTTGTTGAAAGAGGTAAACAAGGTGTGATGGAAGTGAACCTAAGATTAGGTGAAGTTGACAATATGGGAGAACTAAGTGTGTATAGTGGAGGGTATTTTAAAGTGAAAAAACAATAAAAATTATATTTATAAATAAAAAGATATGGCAGTAGGAAGTTATGGTATAGTAAGACCCGCAGATGTATCACCAGAAGATGTTGAGATTTTATATCATTATACTTCTGGTAGAACAACCACGGCACCAATTACCTTGACAAGATTGAATGCTGAGGACGTTTTAACACCAGTATACCACAATGCAAATACTGTTGATGATTCTAATGTTCAAGGAAATGAAATCTTGGGAGGTTTGTACAATTTAAAGTTAACAGCTGAGAAATTCTCAGAACTTGGTGTTTACACATTACATCTTAGACCAAAACAAATTAGAACCTCAATCACAGATTGTGGAGTCTTAGCATCATTACCATCTGTTAGGGGTTTAGTTATCGATTTAAATAACGTACCTGCGGCATATAGAAATAGATTTACACCACAAGGTTTAGTTGGTTATAGAATTGAATATATTAACACAAATAGTTTCCAAAAAATACCAAACTTTTATAGAGTTGTTACATCCTCATTTTATTGTCAACCAATAGTGTCGAATTTATCTAATTCAACAGATAAAGCAATACGTTATCAATATACAGATCAAACATCAAATTTGGTGTTTTTAACAATAACACCTTCGTCATCACCATCGAGTAGACCGAATGTGGTTCCATTTATTGGACAACCTGGACAAAATATTATTCTAACAAATACATTTTTTAATCCAACTACACTTGAAATAGAAATGGTAGAACATGATGCAAGTACATTGGCTCACGCTCTATACGGTAATCAAACTAAGGCGATTACTCCGGGTATCTACACTATCTATGACAACAATAACAATAACGCAATATACAAACAATTTAACTTGTATGAAGTTAAAGACCAATTCAATGAAACTATGTATGAGGTTAGAGAAGAGAGAGAAATCATTGATGAAAGTTTAGACTTTGACAACATTACCGAATAATGGCAAAATTTACAAAGGTACCAAGCCAAGCGGCAAATGGATTACAAACGTTTAGTGATAGTTTAGTTGGTGTACAAATTACCGATGGTAGTAGTCAATTAACTAATACTAACTTTGCGTTGGATAAAATTATCCCACAAAGAGATAGTAAGAATTTTAAAACATCACCATTTTCGGATTTCTTAACCTTAGATTCATTAAAAGAAGAAACCACCGCAGTAACAACACAAGATGGTGTTACGGAGAAAAAAGAAAGTATTAAATTTAAAGGTAGTACTGACGACGCTGGTAAATCTTTATTTGGTTCATTAAAACAAAGGTTAAACGTTTCAATTTCAAGAATTGTAAAAAAGTTTCCCGCCGCTCTCTATGTTGATGGTACAATACCTGTTAGAATTTCAGATTATACGGCTCAAAATATTATATATGATACACTATCGAAAACAACACAATTTGAGATAGAAAAATCAAGTTTATATAATCCATTTGATATTGTTATCAATGAACCACAAAGTTTAACGATTAATGAAACAAGTAATAATTTTAGGAATTTTTATTCCACATACAAAAAATACGTTGTAGACTATAGTGGAGCAACATATGATATCTTAACATATTCTGAACCAACAAGTACCACAAATATTATTTTAAAAGTTTCGGGTAACCCATTTGGTGTACTTACAGGAACCACGGATAGTTTTTTAATTAGACCCAATAATGGTATAACAGAGGAGTTCTTTAATAATTTAGATGATTTAGAAGAACTATTACTTAATAGAGAAACCAATCCAAAATACGAAGCGAGTTTTAAAGTACCAAGAGATAGTTTTGATGGTGGGACAACAGATATTGTAACAATTGAAGTTAATTGGCCATTGGCGTTAGATGGTTGGAACTTACAAACTGTAGGATTAGATTTTGATGATTACATTTCAAAGTTAAGTGATTTAGCTGACGAGATAGACGATTATAAATCTAACTTGGTTGTTAGATTTTTAGCAGCACCACAATTATTCGAATTTGATACTAATGATAAAAAGGGAGAAACAATATTTCAATTATATGGACAAAGTTTCGATAGAGTAAAGAAATATATTGATAACATTGCTAACATGAGAAATGTTACATATGACGCTATCAATAATGTTCCTGATTTATTATTAAAGAATTTATCAGATAATTTAGGATTAGATTCACATAATTTATTTGAAGAACAAAATATAGAAGATACTTTATATACAAGACAAGATAGTGTATATGGAGGACAATCAATTGGTAAAAACCTAATTGAGTCTGAACACGAATTTTATAGAAGATTATTAGTTAATCTTTCACACATTTATAAATCAAAAGGAACAAGAAATTCAATTGAATTTTTCTTAAGATTTTTAGGTGCACCTGAACCAATGATTAAAATAAACGAATACGTTTATAAAGTAAAATCAAAATTAAATGATTCAGTACAAACTGAATTGTACGATTTAATACAAGGTACAAAAACTGAATTTGTTATTACGGGTTATAATGGAACTGGATTTACTGAAAATACAATAACAGGAACAACTAATCTAACAAGAGACGAGTATCCAATAGATAGTGATGGATTACCAAGAAAAATAACGAATTTAAAAGATGATATATTTTTCCAAAAGGGTTCAGGTTGGTATGATTTAACTTTAAGTCATAGATCGTCAGATGTTATTGATGAAAGTACATCTAGTGGTACAACTATTAATGGAGTTTTCCAATTAACAGGAAGAACTAAAACTATTAAAACCAAACCTAAAGATTATACATATGGTGAGGATTATTTTAACTATTTTAGAACATTACCTGGATTAGAATCTGGATTTGAATTAGAACCTAAAATAGACAATTTAAAAATAAGTGTTAGTGATGATGAATACAATTCTAAATTAATTCTTAATAGAAAGAATATTGGAGTTTATTTATCTTCAGCACAGTGCATTGAATATGACATTTATAGACAGTCAAGAAATTTAGAAATATCAATCGGAGGAGTTACACCACAATATACGTCAGGTGTAACATTTGAAGAATTTACTAAAGAAATTTTAAATGGTTTTATTTCCACAAGCGAATCAAAATATAATAAATCATATTTTTCTTTGGAACAGGTTTATAACGAATATGTAACAAATACAAATTTTGTTCCTTATAATGATGTCGATTTAAATACGTTCATAACTAAAATGAGTCCTAATTGGATGAAAATTATCGAACAATTTATTCCCGCAACGACTTTATGGACAGGAGGAAATTTAACTGAAAATAATTTATTTAACAGGTCAAAACATACATACCTTAGACCGAGATATGGTACACCAAATGATTATAATACCACGGAAGATAGGAACAGTATTGATTTTCAATGTTATAAATTACCGCCATTAACACCAACACCAACACCTACAAATACTAAAACACCAACACCTACACCTACACAAACTAAAACGCCAACGCCAACTGCGACACCAACAAATACCCCAACAGCAAGTGTTACGCCAACAAATACTGTTACACCAACAGAAACGCCTACGCAAACGCCAACAAATACTGTTACACCAACAGAAACGCCTACGCAAACGCCAACAAATACTGTTACGCCAACAAATACTGTTACACCAACAGAAACGCCTACGCAAACGCCAACAAATACTGTTACGCCAACAAATACTATTACACCAACAAATACTGTTACCCCAACAGAAACCGTTACACCAACAGCCACCCAAACAGGTACACCTGTAGCAACTCAAACATCTACGCCAACAGGCACACCCGTATCAACTCAAACATCTACACCAACAGGTACACCAACAGGTACACCTGCAGCTAGTGTAATGGGAACAACAACTCCTACGCAAACCCCAACATCTACACCAGCTGCCACCCAAACGAGTACACCAACTAACACACCAACTAACACACCTGCGGCTAGTGTAATGGGAACACCAACTCCTACACCAACCCCAACACCAACAACGGAGGCATTCGGTCAATGTTATACATATACTCTTGAAATTGCGTATGCCAGTGACACCAATTATGGTGTAAGATATAGAGCGGTTGGAACATCCGTGGATTCATATTCTCAATTTAATGGAATAGCATCTGTACAAGTTTCTGAAGGTGTTTATGCATATTCTGTGTGTACTGAAATTGAACCAACATTACTAGATACATCAGCTTGGCCGGTATATCAATCGATTGGAACAGCAAATGGAATAACACGTTCAGGTCCAAACGGGAATTGTATCGGTAATGCCGATTGCTATTCGGTTCCTGGTAATTAATATAAAAGAAATAATAAAATATTTATAAAATATGAGCTTCTTAAATACAGGGTTTACACCCACAGTTTCGGCAAGATTAACTAAGGCAGGTAGAAATGCAATTGCAAAAGGGGATTTTTTAATTAGTTACTTTTCAATAGGTGACTCAGAATATAATTATAATTTAAGTGGTCTTACAAGTCAACGAGTTTTTGCTCCATTCGATAAAAATACGCACGTTAAATACCCATTTTTATATTCAGCAACGGGATCAACAATTTACGGAATTCCCGTTGAAAGTCCGGATGATGAAAATCAACAATGTAGGAACGTAATGACCGCAAATAGTGGATGGACTTTAAACACCGTTTGGGAAAAAAAACCATTAGGTGTTAGTGATAATATTGCATTAAAAGATTACCAAAGTAATGTTTATAGTGGTGTTAAAAGTTATTTAGGATACACATCATCTTCGGGTCAAACTTTTATTAACTATTCAGGTGGAACTATTACAGGTACAACAATAAGAAATACAATGTTAGAAGAAGTTCAAGTATTACCTGAAGAACAAAATACTATTGCAATTTTACATTATTCGGAAAGTGGGACCACAGTTGACCCATACAGATTTTTTAAATATGATGATTACATTAGTAACTATAGTGGTATTACATCACCTAACACTAGCACCGATGTAGATTACTTTAGTCTTACCTCACCAAATTTAATGTATCATAGATTAAGTGACGATTCTACCGGTACAACATTTCATATGAGTACAGGAAAAACAAAATCAGTAACAAGTGATTATAATCCGGATTTCCAACTTGATTATGTTGACTTACTAGATGTTAATGATTATAGCGTCGGTAAAATTTTCTTTAACCAAAAAATTATAGTATTCGATGACCAAGAAATTGTAACTGCATTGGATACGGGCTCGACTAGAAACTACACACTCACAGCACCAAAAGTTAGTTCGTATATAACAAATGCAGACCCAATTGTTGGTTTAACAACAGGCCAAACTTTATGGATTACATATGTTTTAAGTGGAGGTACAGTATCGGGAGATTTACCTTGTAGTTATTTTATGAAAGTAACTGGTTCAACAAATCCTGAAAATGTAAGTGTTAAATTTAATAGTGGTGGATTTAAACATTTAAATAGTGGTTATAATGCAACACAAATTCACATACTACACCAATTTACAGATAACGGAAAACAACCAGACCCAAATCTATGGTATAGTAAAAATTATACAAATGAGTTATCAAGTATAAACGATTTAAAAACAGGATTCTCATTTATATTAAATGAGACTAAAATAGACGAAGCAGAAAATAATGGATATTACGTTTCTTCTTTAACAAATTTTGGAAAAGAAAGGACGTATAGTGAAGGGACCGTAAGTGTGGTTACTGGAACTGACGTTCAAGTTATGAATTTTGTTATTAATTTACCTGACAGTAAGTTCACTATATCTCAAAATCCAACATACGTTTCGGGTACGAAATATATTACTGAAATTGCCTTATTAAATTCAAATAAAGAAACAATGGTGATGGGTAAGTTTAGTGCTCCAAGAGCAAGAATAACCTCTGTTGATGTTTTTTCTGTAAAACTTGATTTCTAAAGCTTTACATTTCTAAAAATATTCATTATATATTGTTATATGAGTATAGATGTAAAATTAAAAAACAAGCCAAAAATCTTAGGACTCGATATTTCGACCAAGACAATTGGGTGGGCACTGTTCGATATGACAGGGTCTAAACTATTAGAATTAACACATTTTTCCCCAAAAATTAAACCTCAACCAGAAGACAAGATTGAAGAATTAATCTTAAAGGCTGAAGCGTTTAAAAAACATTTGTTAGGTTATAAAGATGTTGGTATTACTCGTGTTATTATTGAGGAACCATTATTACAATCAAACAATGTTTATACAATTGGTACCTTATTAAGATATAACACATTGATTCTCAAGTCATGTTATGATGTATTAGGAATTTTACCAACATTCATTTCAACATATAATTCAAGAAAATTTGCATTTCCAGATTTAGTGGGTGCAAATGATAAAGGTCGAAATGTTTTATTTGGTGGTTATCCAAGAGACATTGATAAGAAACATGTTATTTGGGAACACGTAAACGCTGTTTGTCCTGATGTTAATTGGTTATATGGTAAAACAGGTAACCTTAAAAAAGAAAACTATGACATGGCAGACGCCGCAACTTGTGTGATTGGTTACGTTAACATGAACAAATTAGAAAAATCCGGCAACTAGTATTTTACTTTACCGATTGTTTATCATATATTTATAAAAGAAGACGGGAAGTGTAGAAATACACTTTTGGTTGGTTTCCCTCGGAGGTGGTGTTCCGGGGGATTTTTTTTTATCAATTTTTTTACATATATTTCTATAGTATGGTAAATCAAGAAGTTGACTATTCTCCTGTTATTGAAATTCTCGAAGATATTTTGGGTGACTCTAATATGCATAATGATTATAAAGGACAGATGTCTTTTGATTGTCCAGTGTGTTCATATGACATAAAAGGATTGGACCACGGTGACGGAAAAGGAAATTTAGAGGTCAACTACAAATACAATGTTTTTAAATGTTGGGTGTGTGCCGAATCACACGAAACTCACGGATCAATTTTTAAATTGGTTAAAAAATTCGGCAATCCAAAACAATTAAAAAATTATCTATTATTGAAACCTGACGAAGGTGAAGATTTTAGTAAACGTGTTTATAAAACAGTAAAACTACCCCAAGACTTCATACCATTTAAAGAAGCGAGTGAGGGTCTTAAAATGACACCATATTATAAACAAGCATACAACTATATAAAAAGTAGAAACATAACTGACTTAATGGTACAGATGTACAACATTGGTTTTTGTTATAGAGGTATCTACGAAAATAGAATTATCATCCCATCGTATGATTGTGAAAGGAGAATTAATTATTTTATTGCACGTTCTTATTTGAATAGAACAAAGATGAAATATAAGAATCCTGAGGCACAAAAGGAACTCATCATATTCAACGAGTACTTGGTTGATTGGAATGAAACAATATACATTGTGGAGGGTGCATTTGATAGTATATTCATACCTAACGCAATTCCATTGTTAGGAAAATTTATGAGTGAGCATTTATTTCACACTCTATATGAAAAGGTTAAAGGTAAAATAATTATTGTTCTTGATCCAGATGCTTGGAATGATGCCGAAAGATTATATCATAAGTTAAATTGTGGTAAATTAATGGGTAGGGTTTTTGCAATTAAATTAGAGGGTGATAAAGATATTGCCGACTTACAAGGAAAATTAGAAAATTATAAAATAAAACAACTAGATTAATGAATTTAAAAGACATCTCATTAGAGATTAACGACTTATTAGAAAAGAAAAGACAAGAATTAGAATTAACATTCATAGAAGAACAACATATCTATCACATGAAAGATGTTGACGGTGTTGTTAAAAAGAATTTTCCTTCAGTTTCTAAAATCATAAAGAAATTTCATAAACCATTTGATGCTGAAGGTATGGCACTTCGTATGTCAAAAGGAGACCCTGAAGGTCAAGCACAATTACTCGCGGAATGGAAACAAGCAGGTGACCTATCAACCAACATGGGTAGTAGAGTTCACTTTGAATTGGAATCCGATTTGATTGGTAGGTTTGATAATTACAAAGAAGTTAGACAACCGATATTCGAAATCAACGAAGAACAACAACGTAAGAGTGATAATATGATTATTGCGGGAAAACAATTTCTTGATTTAATGTTAGAAAGAGGTGGAGTATTATTAGATACTGAAATCGTATTGGGTGATCCTGAAGAACAATACACAGGACAACCTGATAAGGTGTGGTTAATGGAAACTAAAGAGAAAGATAATTTTGGGTTTGTTATTACCGATTGGAAAACAAATCAACCAAAAAACTTTGAAGTACATCATTATACTGGTAAATTGTACCCACCATTTAACAATTATCATGATAATGCATTAGGTCATTATTATTTACAACTTCCATTATATGGTAGGTTGTTACGTAAAATGTTAAAAGAAACAAAATACAACGATACTAAATTGTTGGGAAATGTTGTGGTTCTATTAAAAGATGACGGTACATTTGTAGAGTACAAAGTTCCACCCCAAATTAATAATGCAATCCTTACAATGGATTTATCAAACTATATTAAAAGATGGTAAAAAAAATAATACATATTGCCGACTTACATATTCGCACAATACAAATGCATGATTTGTATAGAGAACAACTCCAAAAACTTTTGAATGAATTAAGTGTAAAATTTTTAGAATGGTCAGATGAAAATATATCGCACAACGAAATTAGAATTGTTATTGCGGGTGACATCGCACATCAAAAAATTAATATCTCAAATGAACAATTACTTTTAACAAGTTGGTTTTTAAGAGAATTAACCAAATATGGTAAGATTGTTATCATTCCCGGCAATCATGATTTTTTAGAGAATAATACCCAACGTATGGATAGTATAACCCCCGTTGTTGAATTGTTAAACAATCCACATATTACATATCTAAAAGATAGTGGTGATTATGTTGATACCGATGGTAACGTTCAATGGGTCGTTTATTCGTTATATCAACATAATGTAAGACCTGAATTCACAAAACAAGAAGGGTTATTGACGGTTGGGTTATTTCACGGTCCTATTATGGGGTTATCAACTGATTTAGGTTATGAGTTTGAAGATGCGTATGACCAATTAAACTTTGTTGATTTGGATTTATTACTGTGTGGTGACATTCACAAGAGACAACAATTCACATTACCAAATGGTGGAAAGGCAATAATGGTCGGTAGTTTAATACAACAAAATTTTGGTGAAACCGTTAAACATCATGGGTACGGTATATATGATGTTACAACAGACGAGTACACGTTCCATGATTTACCAAATGAACAACCATTCCTACATTTCACTATATCAGACATAAAAGAAATTGAAAATGGAGAAGAGACACACGTTAACCTTGGATAAAGAGTTTATTCTTTATTGTGAGTTAAATAACATAAAAGATATAAGTAAAATTGCAAACGAAACCTTCAATAGAGGGTTTTCTTTGTTAAAATATGGTGAAACACCATCAGGAAATATAACTGAAAAAGAAAAAATTGTTGAAGTCATTAAAGAGGTGACAGTTGAAAAAATTATCTATCAAGACGTTATTAAAGAGGTGGAAGTTATCAAAGAAATCCCTGTTGATAAAATAGTAGAAGTTATTAAAGAGGTACCTGTTGAAGTAAAAGGGGAAACTCAAATAATAACTCAAGAAGTAATCAAAGAGGTAATCGTTGAGAAACTAATTGAGGATAATGAATGTAAAAATATGTTAATAACTTTAACAGAAGCAAATAGTAAATTAAAAGAAGAATTAGATACTTTAACAAACGCATTAAATAAATTCAACAAAGGTTCTTTTATGAAGAATAGTGATTTGAATAGTTTATATGATGAATAATTTGTTTTTAACAATAAAATTTATTATATTATTATAAAATATATAAACATGGAAATATTATTATGGGCATTTATGGCCTACGGAATGACAAACATTTTAATTTGGGGTTCTATTTTTGAAAACCAACGTATATGGATAAAGGCACACTCAAAATTTTTTGGTGACTTAATAGGTTGTACATTGTGTACTTCAACTTGGGTTGGATTTTTTATGTCACTTGTTTTGGGTAGCATAACAACAAAGTATTTTGATACCCTTTGGATTATTAATCTATTCTTTGATGGTATGTTTACCGCAGGAATAGTTTGGGCAATAAACGGAATCGTCGAATTTTTTGAAGAAAGTAGAATTAAGTAATATGTCACAACAAAAAAGAAAATTTAGATACATAAGGATTAATGGTAAGGTAATCCAAGACCCATTTGATGATGAGGATATGAGAAAACTTTTCATATCATTTGCGGAAAAAGTATTGGGATTAAAATTCATTAGCGGTACCAAATATGGTATTGATTTAGTATGTGTAGACAACCCATCATGGGGTGCTGAAGGTGAAAATGGTTCATTTCAGGGAGATAGATGGGCAGGTAATCAACAAGATATTTTTAATCTCGGATTTGCGGGTCTTAATATGCAAAATTGGAAATGGTTTTATTTTGGGTTGGGTGAATTGTCTGAAAGAAATACTGGCAAATGGTTGACATCACATCCAGGTCATGATAAAAATATATATTTTAGAGTTAATGCACAATTTGACCAAATTTGTATGGTAGAAGCTCAAACAATAAAAGACTTTAATAAAATCAAATTTGTCTTTAATAGGAAAGTTAGTAATAGTGATGATCCGGAAGATTGGATAGTAATACCAAAAGAGTTTGTACGTACATTTAATAAACAACCCAACGGAGAATGGTTAGAAAATGGACCATATTGCGGACCAACACAAAAAGAATTAGAGGATATGGAAAAAGAATTTACTCAACAAAGAGTAAGAGAAGTTATGTTTGCAAATAAATAATTAATTAATGAACCCATTTATAAAAGTAACTTGGCAAGACGTACCTGAGAATTTTACACCTGAAAAAATCAGGAGAGTAAAGTCATACTTTCAGGAGAAATACAATTCCAAGAACGTACAAGTAATTACAAAGACATTAGCGAATGTTAATGAAACTCGTTTGGAGTCTTTAGAGGCATCTGATAATATTTTGGACCATCAGTACCAAAAGAAATTAATGAAAGATTTCATTAAGGATAATTCTATCGATATTAAATGGGAATTGGTTGATAGGTTAGATAATAAAGTTAATACACAGATAGATAAATTAAATGAAAACAAAGTCAGATACAACAAATGGTTCATTAAAAGAGTCGAGTTTTCTAATTTTTTATCTTTTGGTGATTCTAATGTTATTGACTTCACTGGCCTCGATGGTATTACAGTAATAGAATCAACACCCAAAAATTTTGGAGGCAAGTCCACATCATCCGTAGATTTATTAATGTTTCTTTTCTTCAACTCAACAACTAAAACCAAAACCAATGGTGAAATCTTTAATAGATTCACCGATAAGGATGAAGTTAGTGTACGAGGTGAAATAACAATCGATGGAGATGATTATGTTATTGAAAGAAAAACATTAAGAAAGAAATCAAAATCAGGAGATTATACAGTTACCAATAAACTTGAATTCTATAAAAGAAAAGAAGACGGGGAAATTGAAAATCTTTCGGGTGAACAAAGAAGAGAAACCGAATCGTTTATTGCATCTGCAATTGGTACTGAGGAAGATTTCCTCTCAACTATTTTAACCACTGGTTATAATTTAGAAGAACTTATTGAATCTAAACCAACGGCTAGAGGTCAAATCCTCACCAAATTTTTGGGTTTAGAAAGTTTGAAAGCAAAGGAAGAAATTGCAAAAGAAATTTATAACGATTGGAGTAAGAAGTTAGTATCTAACACATATAACAAAGTAACTTTAGAATTGGACATAACCAATTATAAGGAAAGTCTTAGTAATTCCGAGAATGAAATTGAGCGACTCACAAAAGAGTTAGGTAAGTTTCAAAAGGAATTAGAAAAGTTAGAAGGTAAAAGAGATGAGGTTTTCTTAAAAAGAAATAATGACGTTGATAGGGAACTAATCAACACAAACCCAACGTTACTACAAAGAGAAATCAACGATTTAACAACACAAAGAAACACAAGTCAAACCAATGTTGATGGTGTCACCGTAATTGAACCTTCACAATTCTACCACGAGGATCAACATAAAGAGTTGAGAGGTCAGATGGCAAATCTTCAGGGAATTGATATTGCATACAAATACGAAAAAGGTGATAAGGAAAAATTAATAAAACAATTTGAAGAAGGAACCGTTTGCCCAACTTGTAATCGTGCATTAGATGAGGTAGACCATACAGATGAAATCGAAAAGATTAAAAAAGAAATCGAAGACATCATCAAGGAGATGGAATTAAATCAAATACAGTTTGATTTATTAAAAGAACAGGAGAAAGGATTTGAAACATTAAAAACTGAGTTTGAAACTTACGAAAGAAATAAACTTCGTAAAGCTCGTTATGAATTGGAAGTTGAACAAAAACAATTAGAGATTGATAGTAAACAAAAAAGATTAGACAATTACGAAAGTAATAAAAAGAAACTTGAAGACAACCAAAAGATTGACGCTGAAGTCATTGCACTTAAAACTAAAATAGAAACTGCGAACGGAGACATCAGACAAACAAATACCAGTATTGAAAAACATACCAATAACATTACAAACATGAATGAGAAGATTGGTATCAATGAAGAGTTAATTAAAAAGATTATCGCAGAGGAAGAATTGTCTGCGGTGTTTAAAATCTATTTAACTGTTTATGGTAAGAACGGTATCTCTAAGATTATTCTTAAGAATATGATCCCATTAATCAATCAGGAGTTGTATCGATTATTGGTAGACAGTTGTCACTTCATTTTAGAGATGAATATAAACGATAAGAACGAGGTTGAATTTATTATGATAGATACTGAGACCCGAATCGTTAAACCTCTTAATGCGGGGTCTGGTTACGAAAGAACCATATCATCATTAGCACTTCGTAGTGTGTTAACCAAGATATCGTCGTTACCTAAACCAAACATTGTGGTTATGGATGAAGTGTTCGGAAAGATTGCTGATGAGAACTTGGAAATGGTGGGAGAATTCTTTAAAAAGATTAAAAATTACTTTGACCACATACTTGTTATATCACACAATTCTTTAATACGTAACTGGTCGGATAACATCATTATGATTAAAAAAGAGGAGAACGTATCGTCCATAGATTTTATTACAACAAAAATTTCTTAATGTCATTAATTTGACATATATTTGTAAAACATAAACAAAACATATATGAGTCAGAAAGAAAAATTTTATAACGATTTTCAATCGTTTGCCAAAAGTGTTGGTGTTAGTTCATTAAAACAACATTATGTTGGAGAACAAATTAAAAGTAGTTTAACTCCTTACGTTTTAGAAGAGAGATCTATGAACGCAACCGCTTTAGATATCTTTAGCCGTATGATGTATGATCGTATTATTTTTTTGGCGGGAGAAGTAAACGATACTATGGCTATGTATACCATTGCACAATTACAATATTTGGATAGTGTTGATGCGAACGACATCACATTCCAAATCAATAGTCCAGGTGGAAGTGTTTCTAGTGGTTTAGGTATTATTGATACAATGAAATATATTAAATGTGATGTTAGAACAATTAATTTAATACTTGCAGCATCAATGGGGTCTCTTATATTAGGTGCAGGTACGAAGGGTAAAAGATGTTCTTTACCAAATGCTAAAACAATGATTCACCAATCTTCTGGTGGTTTTGGTGGTGAATTTGCAGCTGCAGAAATTCAATTTAAAGAATGGACAAAAACAAATGATAAAATATTTACAATGTTGGGTGAGTATACAGATAAAACATCCGAACAAGTAAAAAAAGATGCGATTCGTGATTTGTGGTTAGATGCGGAAGAGGCGGTGGAGTATAAAATAATTGATGAGATAATAAAGGATAGAAAATGATAAAATTATAACCCCCTTAATTGGGGGTTTTTAATTGATTAGCAATTCTTCCGGTACCTAAAAAATCACCCCAAGAAACCCAACCTCTTTTTTTATAATAACGTTCAGGTCTATTTGGTATATTATCAGGTATTAAATTATTTTTACTAAATTCTTTATATTTTAACCCCGTTTTAATATTTAGATTTTTGATTATTTTTTTAGCATCATTATAATTTAAATAATTAACATTATTATCCCATAATCTTCCGGTACCTAAAAAATCACCCCAAGAAACCCATCCTTTATTCAAGAAAACTTCTCTAGGATTATTAGGTATAAAAATAGGTAAATCATTAGTTTTAATATATTCATACCATTTTGATTTAGAATTAATTTTTGTATTAGATTTAACCCAAAGTTTAACCTCATTAAATGGTAATTTATATATTAAACCAGCACCACCCATTCCGCCGGTTGATGTATTTGTTAAATTATTAAATTTTTTAATATATTTGATTTCAATTTCTTGCCATTTATTTTTATTACATTCTTCTAAGATAACATAACCAATATTGAAATTAATACTTTTTAACCATCTATCTTTATGAGTTAATATTTTATTATGTTTAAATGAATATTTTGTATTTTGTATATGTCTTTTTAACCTTTTTAAGGGATTATCGGCTTTACCAATATACCTAATTTCATTAGGGTGGTTAATGTCAAATAATCCGTAAATGTATGTTTTATTGTTTTCCATATATTATAAATATAATTAAAAAAAGAAAAAATCATAGTTATTATTCGGGGGGTTAAGTAATTTACCGATATTCTAAAAGATAAAATCTTCATATTTATAATAAAACATATAATATGAAGATTGATAAAACAAACATCCTATTAGTTTTGATTGCTTGTTTAGCCGCTTATACCATATTCCAAAATCAAGGTATAAAAACTGACGTTGCAGCATATAACGCTAAAATTGAATCCTTACAAAAAGAGATAGATTCTGTTTATACTGCAAATAAAGAAATAGACAATCAAATCGAAAAGGTCGATAATCACATTGTTAATGTTGATAAACAAATCGACAACGTAACAAAAAACATAACTATTATTAAAAACAACACAGATGAAAAAGTTAATTCTATTATCACTATTGGTAATGTTGAGCTTGAGCAGTTATTCACAAACAGATACAACTAAAGTTACTGTATTAGATACAACTAAAGTCACCCTACCAACAAGAGTTGCTAGATTGGCCTTTCAAGATTTACTTCGTTATGACGGAGCAAAATTAGAGATTGTTGAATTAAACAATGTTATTGGTTTAAAAGACCAACAAATTAATTTATTCAAACAAAAAGACACACTTAAGGATCAAAAGATTTCTAATCTTGAATTGATAATCAACAAAAAAGATGAACAATTTGGTTTAGAAAGACAAAAGTCGGAAAGTCTATTAAAAGAATTAAAAGGACAGAGAAGAAAGACTTTTTTATATAAGGTAGGGTCTTTCGCGGGAATAATTATGACATCCTTATACCTACTTAAGTAAATGAAAAAACATTTCAACGCCAAGAATATTACGATTGTTATTTTAATAATTTTATTATTCTTGGTATTTTTAAATCCTGGTGGACATCTACCCACAAGAACAAAATATGTACCTCAAACAGATTCAATTCCCTATGCCGTTCATGATACGGTAACTGTGGATTCATTAGTTGAAGTGGAAGTGGAGGTTGAAGTACCCGTTGAAGTAGAGGTTGAGAAAAGAGTAGAGGTTCCAGTTTATCAGGTGATAGACACTATGGAAATATTAAAAGTACATTTTGCGAAGGTACAACACAAAGAAGTATTAACGTTACCAAATAATCAAGGAACGGTTACACTTATAGATACTATATCTAAAAATAGTATTGTTAATAGAAAGTTCATTGCAGATGTTAAACGTATGATTGTTACAGACACCGTTTACACACAAATACCAAGAAAAACTGAGGCTTATTTAGGTATTGATGCTAAATTTGATAAACCTAACGTTGTGAATATCATAGGTGTGAGCATGTTATTTAAAAATAAAGATGACAACCACATGTATAGAGTGGGAGTCGGGGTTACAAATAGAGTGGATGACCAAGGTACTAATGGTAGTTTAACTCCATTTATTGGTGGAGGGGTTTATTGGAAGTTAAAGTTTAAAAGAAACTAAATTTGATATGAAAACATTCATATTATTTATTTTTGGTATGTTTGAAGACCACGAAGATATAGAGTATTTTTGTAATGAGATATTAAGTGAGTCGCCGACAATTAATTCCGTAAGGTATGTTATAGAGAATTCTCAGAACATTATTGTTATATTTGATTCTGAAACGGATTACAAGACTCTTTCACAAGATTTATATACATTGTTAATGAATGACAATGTTAAATTTTATTTTATATTTGATAGGGATAGTTTAGTTACAGCCCACTTACCACAACAAGTAAAGGATTTCATCTTTAAACCAAGTGGTACATCTACGATGATTAGGGTAGATTATGATAAGAACTCAAGTCCAAGTATGGATTTAGACGAATTATTAGATAAAATAGAACAAATGGGGATTGATAGTCTTACCCCCGAGGAAAAAAATTTCCTAGACAATTTTGCAAAGTAAAAAAAATTACTTATCTTTATCCTACTATCACGTCACTATTAAATTATTCATTTTATGAAGAAATCTATCATCACCAATACTGAGGAAATCCAACAGTACATCAAAGACATTCGTAAAATTTCTGTTATTTCTCACGAAAGACAAGAAGAAATTTTTACATTACTAAATGATAAAAAAATTAGTAAGGAGTTAAAATCAAAATTACACGAAGAATTAGTTGTGGGTAATTTAAGATTTGTTATTTCCGTTGCAAAAATGTATCAAAACCAAGGAATGGATATTATGGATTTAATATCAGAAGGTAATATTGGTCTTATAAAGGCAGCAGAAAGATTCGACCCAACAAGTGGATTAAAATTCATCTCATATGCGGTTTGGTGGGTTAGACAATCCATTATGGCATCTCTAAATGAAAATGCAAGAACTATCCGACTACCATCAAACTTAATTCAAGAAGCTCAAAAGGCAAAGAAAGAAGAGGTGAGTGATGAAGATAGATTTTACACTGGTGCTAACGAAGAACAACCAATTGCCACTAACTTACCATATTGTGTAGGTTTATAT